>Ga0209535_1000513_pt1 | contig 27612 bp, 35 predicted proteins | sample LinPmetageLP28_FD_184041 | JGI IMG/M metagenome (GOLD analysis project Ga0209535, IMG submission 184041) | Marine viral communities from the Pacific Ocean - LP-28 (SPAdes) (version 2) | ecosystem: Environmental > Aquatic > Marine > Oceanic | place: Pacific Ocean | collected 2009-08-22
TGCGAATGTATAAATCTAAAAGAAATAATTGGTACAACAGAGCCAAGCGTGAATGGAGAAAAAATAGTGATATGTATCTAACACAATTCTTTCTAATATTTTTTGTGGGTGCGTGGGCGTTCGCTGTAGTAATCATAGGAGTAAATTGATATGAGATATTTTGTTAAAAGTAAGCGTAAGCATGGCAGAACATTAAAAAATCCTGAGGATTTCAGATGGTTTAATGGCTACCCTGATCAGGCTGTGATGGGCTTAGTTAATGAGCCTCATGTAAAAACTAAGATAGATGCATTCAATGATTTTGCAGAGTGGTATGAAATATCTCAGGATGTAAATTTACCTATCAAAGATTTTGATATTCATATTGTTAAAGATGATGATCATCTTGATTTTCTGAGATATGACTAAGTATTAACTGATTAATATTTGTGGTTTGGCTAGTTTCCACCATCACTCCTTTTTTAAAACTAGCCACCTCTTAGCCTTGATTCTAAGGTGATCTTAAAAAACTTTTTTCAAAAGTTACAGGGGCTTTTATTTTTTTTATTTTTCTGAACCCTATAGGTGTAAGCCTCAACAATGATTGTCGTATGGAAATGGTATCCATGCTTGAATAAGAAACCTCGAAACAATCATATTCAATTTTATTAATGTTTCGCATATGGAGTGTAAAAAATATGAAAGGAAATCAGATGATGAAATCCCTTTCCACTCTCATATCTATACAACAGCCCACAATGGTGTGGGGTGGTGTTGGTGTTGGTAAATCAGAGATGATTCATTCAGTTGGAGAATCTCTAGGCTATCAGGTGAGAGATGTAAGGGTGGCGTTACTTGACCCTGTTGACTTGAGGGGCGTTCCCTCAGTTGAGGATGGAGTAACTAAATGGAATCCACCAATATTTTTACCTACAGAGGATGAGCCAAAGACTTTATTGTTTTTGGATGAGTTACCACATGGTAGCCCAAGCGTTCAAAACGCCTTGTTCCAGCTAGTTAAAGATAGGCAACTTGGAGAATACAAACTTCCTGATTCTACAGTAATTGTAGGTGCTGGAAATCGTATTCAAGATCGTGCTGGTGCTAATCGTGTGAATACTGCATTGGGAGATAGATTCATTCACTTGAATCTTGATGTCTGTGCAGATGAGTGGGTTGAGTGGGCTAAAAAGAGTAAGCGTGTAATCCCTGAGGTTATCGCATATATTCGCTATCGACCTGAGAATTTGTTTGTCTTTGATGCTAAGGCTCAAGTACAAGCAACGCCTCGATCATGGGAATATGCATCAAAAATAATGGCTACTAGCCCTGATTCAGATATTGAACAGGAATTATTAGCTGGAACTGTTGGAGAAGGTGTGAGTGCAGAATTGATTGGGTTCTTGAGAACCTGTAGATCATTGCCCTCAGTAGACCAAATTATCAATAACCCTGAGGCTATTGATCTTGAGAATGACCCAGCAGTTATGTATGCAGTATGTAGCATTATCGCTAGGAAAATGGATAAGAAAAACATAAGTAAATTTATGAAATTCTTAGAAACTTTGCCTGATGAGTTTGCTATTTTATGTATGAGTGATGCAGTCATTGGTAACCCTGATCTTAAAAAGACTAAGGCTTACATTGACTTTGATGTTAAGCATCAAGAACTCACTCTCTAAGGGTATGGGGGCTATATGCCCCTATATAAATATTAACCATTTAATACATAGGAGTAACTTATGGGAAAGTTAAATGAAAAGGCTATGCTTGTGAAAGTAGAGTTGAAAAAATGGGGTGGTACTAAAACTGATAAATCTTTAGCAGAAGAAATCAGCGATAACCATTCTACTGATTCAAGTCTATATTCTGTATCAAAAAAGCTAACTAAGAATGCTACCTTGAAAGCTATCAAGAAGATTGATGGTTTGATCAGGACTGATTGCATTTATTCAGGTGCTGGATACAGAGGCTTTTGCCATGCATGGGATAACAATGGAAACTATCTCTTACCTATTGATGCAAAAGATAAGTTTGAGAAAAGGTTTGCTGAGTACAGGGATGATCGTGAGAAATTGGTAAAACAATTCCTCTCTGAGTATCCCAATATTATTGATGATGCAAGGGTAGAGTTTGGCTCAACATTCAATGAAAGTGATTTTCCTCATCCAAGTGAGATTGAAGATTGTTTCTCGTGTGAGGTCATAAAGAACCCTGTTCCATCTACAGATGATATTCGTGTGAACCTATCCAAAGATGAGATTGATGAATTAAAAGCCAATGGCAAGGCTCAAGAGGATGCTAAGATCAAAGAGATTACAGGTTCTGTAATTGATAAGGTCAATGGCGTTCTTGGTCATTTCTCAGAGAAGATCAAAGCTGGAGAAACATTCAGAGATTCTACTTTAGATAAAGTGATTGATCTTTGTGATGTCTTACCAGCCTTGAATATTGATGGAGATGCAAAGATTCATCAAGCACATCAATCATTAATGGATGTATTTCACAATACAGATATTGATGCTAAAACTCTAAGAGAAGATAAGGAAAAAGCGACTGAAGTTGCAGATGCCTCAGATAAAATCTTAGAGGAATTATCAGGATGGGTAGACTAATGGAAATCTATAAGCCCATGAAAAAAGCTAGGTCAGAACTACTAATCAAGCATCACTTTTTTGGCAAACTAGTGATGCATCTTGAGTTAGTGGAAACTGATCAAGTGGATACTATGGCTACAGATGGTTCTAAAATCTATTACAACAAGGATTTTTGCGACACTTTAACTCATCAAGAGATTGTTGGGGTTCAGGTGCATGAGGTTCTCCATGTAGTATTCAAGCATCATCTCAGGCGTGGCAAAAGAGACAAGCACTATTGGAATGTTGCTGGAGATTATGTAATCAATGCAGTTGCCAAAGAGGGTGGATTCATTTTACCTGAGGGTGCTTTGTTCAATCCTGATTATGCTGGAATGAGTACAGAAAAGATTTACAGCCTTATTTACAATGATGCTGAACTCAAAGAGCAACACGCTAATGCATTATGTACTGGAGAAGTTATTGATGCTGTGAATGAGCAAACAGGCAAGGAATTGACTGAGGTTGAGATCAAAGAACTTGAGCAAAAAGTAACCATTGAGGTAATACAGGCAGAGCAATCAGCTAAAAGTATTGGCAAAGGTGGTGATGCTTTCAAGAGCATGATTAATACTGTTAAAACTCAATCTGTTCCTTGGGATGAGGTCTTATGTGATCTTGTAGTATCTCAACATACTACTTCAGACTATAACTTCAACAGGGCTAATCGCAGATTCATATATAAAAATATGTATTTGCCTAGCGTAGAGACTAAACCTTTACTTACTTTGTGCTGGGGCTGGGATGTCTCAGGTTCAGTAGATGAAGATGAAACTGCTACATACACAGATATTATCAACACAGTAAATGCCACATTAAATGTAGGCAAGAATATTATTATTTATTGTGATAATCGTGTGAGAAAAGTTGATGTCTTTGAGCAAGGTGAGGAAGTAGAACTTGAATATTATCGTGGTGGTGGCACAGACTTTGAGCCTGTATTCAAATACATAGACAAAGAGTTAGACAATGAGATTGATTCTCTTGTTTACCTTACAGATGGCTATGGATATACAGATGAGAAGTATGAGCCTGATTACCCTGTATTCTGGGCTACCACAGGCACTTCCAATTACTTCAAGTTTGGAGAGGTTATTGAGGTTGATTAACAATAGTTGCTGGTCTATTCAAAACCAGCATTTATTAACTGGTTAATATTTAAAAGGAAAAAATATGAAACAAAAAAAAGCGTCTGTACCCAAGACATATCCTGAGAAATTTTTACAGGAAATGTTGCTGGGATATTTGAATGGTAAAAATAAACAAAAGAATTTGATTCTACCCAACGGCAAAAAGGGAAACATCATTTCTTATCTGGCTATGAATAAAAAAACTTTTAACAAAACTACAGGAGTAATTAAATGAATTTAGTTAAAGATGTTTTAGATCACTATGTTAGTGATGGTAATGAAAAGGTCATTGAGAATCTTGATCTATCAAAAATGGATTTGATTTATGAGGTCAAACAAGAGTTTGGAGATGGCTATGTCGTAGTTATGAGAACCCCTAAGTTTGATGTAGCAAAAGATAAAGTCTTGAGGCTTATCAATAAAGGAATTAAATCACACATGGTTGGTACGCCAACAGGAGAAAAATAATGACTATTAATTTTGGTGCAGAGGGTGATGGTGATAGCTGGTCTAACTATGGAAAGCCTCATCATACAAACATTAAAGAGGGCTTTTGTCCTGAGTGTAATGAGTATGGATATATAAAACAGATGGGTTGCTATTCATGTGAGTACAAATCAGATGAGGGAGAAGAATAATGTGGTGGGTATGGAAATTAATCGAATCGCTATTTATCTTATGGGTAATAGCTTTTTACATTTTAGTTATAAGGAGTTAAGCAATGAGTAGAAATACAGAACTTTTAGAAAGTGCAACAAAAAATATTATTGATATTTGCAATGACATCTACACACAAATAGATAGATCAACAAAAGACTTTGATGATATGAGTGATTGTGATTGGGAGTTAGTAAGACTATTTAACAAATTGGTACACGCCAATCAAAGAAATTTAGATGCTTTGTATCCTGATAGAAAAGCTGGGATACCTAAGTTTTTAAAAGTTAAGTATTCGTCTGAGATAGAGCCTTTTGGTTCAAATGTTAATGATGTAGATGTTTGGGTTGAAGATACTCACAATCAAGATGAGGTGCATGAACTGTAAGCTGAGATCGTTTCTAAGATGGGGGTATTTTAGGGTATGCATTACCCTTGACTACCCTTTAACTATTCAATGTGGCTCATTCCAGAGCCATGAAATTTAAAAAATGGAGTAAAAATGGACAAAAATCTACAAGTAGTAGTAAAAAATGTGTATGGCAATGATTTAATTTATCCAGCCTGTAATACCACAAAAATGATTACTGAATTAACAGGTACAAAAACTTTAGTGCCACATCAAATAAAGATTCTCAAGCAGAATGGATACAATCTTGAGATCATAACTGAGAGAACATCACTATGAGTGTAAGTAAAAGAAAAAAAGTAGAATACAAAAATGCTTTTGATACTCATGCAAGTCTAGGCTTTAAAAAGTATGCAGACTTTTCTAGGGTAAACAGCATGAATTATGATGATAAGTGGAATACATTTTGGTATAAGATTCCTCAACAACATCTGAGGTCATGTATAGATTTACATACATCTTATGATAGTTTGTATAAAACTTTTGGTGTGCCTATTAAAGTGAATGGCTTAGAATCTTATGATTGTAATACCCCTATGCCTTTTAGCTTACTAACAAGAGATAATGCTGTAGAGTATTCTAATATCTATTGGTTAATCTTTTTGAATGATAGATATGTTAAGAGAAAACCTGTATCTGATTTTGTCGTTATAGCCAATTATGGAGATAATGCACAATGTCAAAAAAAATTAGATGAATATTCCAGCAATCCTGATTTGAAATACAGATTAGATACTTATAAAGATAGATTGCCTCAGCCTTTTTCAATAAACAAAGTTAGCGAAACAATGGATTGGAAAATCTATCATGGTCTACATTGGGATAAAGAAAGCCCTTACTACAGAAGTGGTGAAAATGTATTAGATACCATTCAATATTATTTAGGAGAAAATAAATGAAAAATATAAATGTAGCTAAATTAAATGATGCAGAAGTAAGACTATTAAATAATTGTTTATGCATAGCAATAGAACACGAAACACTTGGTGATGGTAGTGGAATAAGTGATAAACAGGCTGTGCTAGGTAGAAGAATAGTTGCACTTGCTTTAAAACTAGGAATTGATACAGGTTGGGAAAGTAAATATATAAAAAGCAGAAATGAAATTATAAATGAAAATGGAGAAAATAAATGAATCACATTGATGCAAACTTTTCTTGGGGCAGTATCAAGGAAGAAACTGATGAAAATTTATTGAAAAAGTTATCTAGACCTCAGTTTCAAACAGATTATTATCAAAAAATAATCAAAGAAGAAATTAATTTACGAAATAAAAAATGGAGAAATAAAATGAACCAGCCAATTAAAGTAATAGTAGAAGTAGTCTTTGACAATTACCCTACAGAAAAAGAAATGAAAAGAACCATCAAAGATTATGTGGATTCAAAAGATTTCAAACCTGAGATGGAGTATGTGCATGAAGAAAAAATGTGAACACAGACACTTTGAATTTACCTCAGCAAAAGACATTGTTTGTGCTGAGTGTGGAGATAAAGTTTTACTTGAAGTACCTGAGGATGAAAGTCTTGAGGCTTTTTTTGAGATATTACACAAAGAGGATGATGGAACTTATACAGCTTTCCATAGAGGATATAGAGAGCAGATGAAGTTGTCCTTAAATTTAGATAGAACAATACATTAGGAGACATTATGTCAAAAGATTTTACTTTTAAAGAACCAAAACCAACAAAGAATTATGTAACTACTAGGATGCCTGATAATCTCAGGGCTAAGATTCAAGTGGTTGCAGACAAAGAGAGGAGAAGTTTATCCTCTCAGATTGTTTTCATGCTTGAACAACAGATTGAACAGCATGGGAACAGCAATCCTTAGAGTTATTACTCTTTGATATATACAAGTGATTGGATATTACATTTAGCCCCAATTTTAAAAGGTGTAAGTCTGATTGCTTGTTTATATTTTTCTCAAAACAAACAACATCAATAACAAGATTAGAAAGGAGAACCTGCTGTACGGAACTTTTAAAATATTTTGTGATTTGCTTTAGTACCAATGCTTTCATAGATTTATGTGATGAAAAGCTAGGTTGAGATTTGTTTTGAGGCATTGCATTTAGTTGCACAGAACTTGGAAATATCCCTGATCTTGATGCTACTTTCAAAACATATTCACCAGCTTGGTGCTGATCGCTATCTATTAACTTGTTAATATATAACCTATCAATCAATAGCTGGGTGTTATTCTTGCACCTTAGGTATCCATTACCCAAGTCTTGAATTTCACAATCATTCTTATCGTGAAAAAATTTATTACCTAAATCTGTAGCGTTAAAATGTCCAATCATAATTATCCACATCATCTATTGTCTGTTCTGAGTATACTCCTGTAGGACAATAATACTCAAGCCTAGCAATCCCTTGCTTACCTATCCACTTAAACCTACATTTCCAGACATGAATATCTACACTTGTTCCCTCACCTCTTTGAACTGTAATTCCCATATCAGCTTTTGCAAACCATGATGCTGAACCAGAGATTGAATAGCCTGTTGGTACAGGTATCTTTCCATTGGAATCAGGATACATTTTCGTGGGATGACTGATAAAAAATACATGGATGTCATGTGCTTTTGCGAACTGAGATACTTTAGTTAGCATATTAGAAATGCTATCAGTCTCGCTGGTAGACTTATCCATCTCAATATAATTGTAGGGATCAATGACTAATCCCCTACATCCCATTTGCCTTACAGCCCCTATACTTTTCTCAAGAATGCTATCAATCGTAGCTGATTCACCATTGGTGTAATCAATAAACATAAAGTGTTCCTCGATAAACCTCAAAGCATTATCCCTTTCATCCTCATTCATTCTTTTGGTAGCCCCTGAGAAGAATGGTTTATCCACATACTTTTCTACCATCTTTGCTATGTGAAAGTCAGGTGGATTCTCGAAAGAACAAACAGCAAACTTCCATCCTTCTTTTTTAGCTAGGTTCATCATTATCATATCTATGAACTCAGACTTGCCTGAACTTGGTATCCCTGTAACTACAGAAAGTTGTCCACCAGCTACAGTAAATAACTCATCCACATTTTTAAAGCCTGTTGATGCACCACTCATAAATCCTTTATCGTATAAATCAATCACAGAGTTTTCGTAGTGTGTGCTGTTGTATAAGGCAGACAATGGATAAGGTTCAGCGTTAGCAATACATTCAACAAGAACCTCTTTACCATGCTCTAGTAATGTTTGATTGGCATCTTTGCATCCCTCAGGTAAGTTAGCAATCCAAACTTTGTTTTTACCTATGCGTCTTGATAATTCCTCAGTCAATGCAGAGCCTGAACTATCTTTATCACAACACAATACTATCTTTTCAATCTTATCTAGCTGGTCAGATGCGTTCCAGATATAAGCAAACTTCTTATCCTCTTGAGGACTTACCTTGTTGTTGCTTACTTTCATTACAGCCCCATTAGGAACTGATACAGCACAATCTATTCCAGCCTCATACAATGCAAGTGCATCAAACTCACCTTCACAAATAACTATTAAGTCTTTAATATTTAAACTCTCTAATCCAAACAGCGTTCTAGCTGAACCCTCTTGTGTAAAATTCTTACCCTCTACAGTACGCCACTTCACAGCATAAGGTTTACCCTCATGAAAGTATGGAAAGCCAATCGCATCTTGGTATCCAGCACCATTGAACCCTCTCTTGTCAAACATTACCCCATATTTCTCAGCAGTATCAGTTGATATACCCCTATCTGAAAGCATTTTTATTTCAGATTTTTTTTGAGGGATCAAAGTTGTTGTCTTGGCTACACTTATTGGGATGGGATTTGCTGGTACTTTTGCTGTCTTTACTGGCATAACTTTCTTGTTCATGTCTACTACTCCACTTAGTTGACAATGCCAACATTGATATAAAATATTATCCCCATCTCTTGTTAGAGATAAAGTTTTTTGATTTTTCTTTTTTCTGTTTTGAGAACAGTCTGGACATTCTATTCTTTTATTCTGATTATCATCTAGGTATTCAGAATTAATTACATTTTCTATTTGCATTTACCACTCCTTATCTTTACTATTAATAAACTCTAGTTATAAACTAAATAAATACTAAACTAGTTAAATACTATTCTAGTTTAATACTAACTCTTTTCCACTTTGCTTTTGCCAAACAGTACCCCTGATCGCAGAGATCATATCCTCAGATGTTTGCTTAGGATTATCGCTAGATCGTAACTTCAAAAAAGATTCCCTTAAACTTATGTGATCTAGCCCAGCTACTTGACATACATTTATAAAATCATTTGTACCAAACCAATCAAAAGCCTTGTACACAATTTTCTCATCCATACTTACAGCATCCCTGATGCCTTGAAATATAACTGAAATGTATAAGTCTTTATTCATTAACTTGATAATATTAATTTTATAATTAGTTATTGAATTTAATATTAAAATTCATATAATGTAAAGAAGTAAAGATAAAAATGTGGAGACTATGAATTTTAAAATAGAGAATAATATACCTATACCCCCTGTTGATAGAGGCAAAAGAAGAAAGCCAAATAGCCTGAGTAAAGTATTAGATGCTTTGAAGGTTGGTCAATCTTTTGTTGTTCCAATTCCTGAGGGTACTAACCCTTTGGCTTTTAGAAATCAAATAGGATACGCCAAAACAATTATCAAACATAAAAGAAAAGATAACTTTTCAATTACTACTAGAGAAGTTGATGGTGGGATAAGGGTATGGCGAACAAAATAACAAACAAACATAACTTACCTCAGACATTAGTTAATCTCGCAGAGAATAGAGATTACTCAAGAGGTGCAAGTGATAGGTCTATTACTCAGTTGATAGATAGCCCCAGAGTTTCTGTATTAAGAATGAGGAATGAGAATCGCATTGAAGAAGATGTGGTTGATACTTTCTGGGCGAATCTTGGAAGTGCCTTACATCACATTACTGAGAGAGGGGCAGATGATAAACACTTAGTAGAAGAAAGGTTGTTTACTCAGGTTGGAACTTGGACTATCTCAGGTGCTATTGATGTGCAGAGAATAGAGGATGATGGTTCAGTTACAGTTATGGATTATAAGTTTACAAGCGTGTGGGCTGTTAAGAATCCTAAGCCTGATTGGGAAAAGCAATTAAATTGTTATGCATACTTGGTGGCAAAAGAAAAAAACAAAACAATCAAAGACTTACAAGTCATTACATTTCTCAGAGATTGGAATAGAAACAATGCAATGAGAGATGATAAATATCCCCAGCAACAAATATTAGTTGTACCCATAAAGCTATGGTCATTTGAGGAACAAGAACAATACATCAAAGATAGGGTTCAGAGCCATCAAGAGACTGCTTATGGCGTTCTTACTGATTCTCCTATGTCTGAGTGTAGTGATGAGGAGAGATGGCTTAGAGGGGATTCTTTTGCAGTCAAGAAGAAAAAGAATAAGAGAGCATTAAGAGTGTTTGATTCTCAGGCAGATGCTGAGAAGTTTTTTAAAGAAAAAGATAATGGTGAGTATGAGATAGAGGAGAGAAAGGGAGAGCCTATCAGATGTACTGGGAACTATTGCAAGGTTAGTGAATGGTGCGATCAGTATCAGGAGAGTAAAGATGAAAGTAACTAATGAAGAAGTTATCAGAAAGATATTAGGGTTCATGCAGATGCTAAGTAAACAGCAAGTGCCTGATATTAAAATAGTTTTTGAAGATGATAAGAATGTTCTTATACAAGATTTTTCAAGAAAGTTTGTGGTTAGGTCGCACAAATTAACATGGGATGAGTTTGTTACAACTGATTCTAAAATATTAATAGAGATAGCAAGAGGGCTACAAAATGACAAATAAAGTAAAGGTTGAACAAACCTATAAAAGTGTATGGGATAACTTGAATAAGATAGATTTATCAAGTCAGACTGATAAGAAAATGAACTTGACTTATCTATCTTGGGCTTGGGCTTGGGGAGTGTTAATGGAGAACTATCCTGAGGCTACCTATGATTTTTATCAGGCAGATGATGGAACTCCTTTTTGTAAGTACCCCAATGGAACTGCTGAGGTTAGATGCAGAGTACAGATAGGGGAACTGCAAAGAGAAATGTCTTTGGCTGTAATGGACAATAGGAATAACTCAATAGCTGAACCATCATCAACAGATGTAAACAATGCAAAGATGAGATGCTTAGTTAAATGTCTGGCTATGTTTGGGTTAGGGCATTACATCTATGCTGGAGAGGACTTGCCTCAAGATACAAAAGCAGAGCCTAAACCTAAAGCAGAACCTAAGGCTAAAGAAGAACCTAAGACTGAGCCTGAGGAACATGATGAGGGCTGGGCTAATACTATTGTTGAGGGATTAAAAATTACCTTAGCATTGCCCAATACTTTAGAACAACTGAACGGAGTTTTCAAAGGCAACAAAGCATACATTGATGTCTTAGAAAAAAAGCATCCAGCTAAATACACAGAAATGCTGGAATTATTTAAAACTAAAAAAGAGGAAATAAAAAATGTCTGATTATCAAAACAAACCAAAAGCAACAGGTAACATATTTAAGAATGGGTACAAGCAAAAAGATACTCATCCTGATTACAAAAGCACAATAACTATTGGGGCTGATCTACTAAGGGAGATGGTTGAGTTTATCAAAACAGATACAAGGCATGAGAAAGGTGTCGATCTATCTGTTGCTATGTGGAACAGGATTTCTAAGAACCCTAATCCAAAAACCAATGAGCATACTCCTTATCTTTATACAGTCTTGGAGATAGATACTTACAAGAGTGATAAAGAAAAGGCTCAACAAGAGGCAGTTGATAGTGTTGTATCTGAGGCTAGTGTAAAAGTCGAAGATGATGATATGCCATTTTAAGTATTAAGGAGTTAATAATTATGGAAAACAAAATACCTGAACATCTTAAAGATGTACCAGCAGAAAAGCTGGATGCTTTGAGTGAGATTCATAAACCTAGAAACTCTATTGGTTTTGCTGAGGATTTAGCAGAACTGGTAGAGGAATCTAAACCCAAACAAAAAAATTACACAGTCAATGCTACTGAAACTGTTTGTTATGAGATCAAAGTACAAGCCATTGATGATGATAAAGCAAAGGAACTTGTACTGAGTGGATATGATCATAATGGGAAGTCTATTGATTGGGATAAATGCAGATCAGATGCTTTTGATTTTGAAATAGATTCAGTACAGGATGGATACATCACTATTGTTGAGCCTGATTAATGGCAAACAAAATCAAGATAAGGAGTAAAAAGTATTTGGCATACATTAGAAAACATCCTTGCTTGATATGTGGAACTACAGAGGTTCAGGCTCATCATCTCAGACACGCTGATCACAGAGGCTGGGGAATGAAGAATGGAGATGAATGGGCTGTTCCAATTTGCCCAGAGCATCACATGGATTGCCACAGAACAGGCAAAGAAAATATGTGGTGGCTCATGCATGGGATTGATTCAATGGCTTGGGCTGAACTTACTTATAAAAATTGGATGGAGAAACAGGATGGGTAAAGGTTCTAATAGAAGAAAGGGAGACAATCAAAAACAGTACGCTGAGAATTGGGAAAAGATTTTTGGTAAAGATAAGAAAAAAAAGGAGAAGAAAAAATGAGTAAATCAACATATGTTAGCGATCATTTTGATGTAAACATTATTATAGAAATAGAAGATAAAAAAACAGGTCAATTAATAAAAAAATTCAAAAGAACTTTAGAGACTGATAATGAATCGCATCAAGTTATACATGACTTTGATGTAGATTTACATGGATTTATTGGTTGTCATTTTACAAAATTAAAAACAAAAGAGATGGTGGAAAAAAAAGATGCATGATTATGAAGAACAAATGAAAAGGGCAACAATCAATTTTGAATCAGTCAAGATTGCTATTAGGCAAGATAAGAATGGATACATCCTTACACTTGCTGTTCATCCTAATGATATACCTGATAGCTTATTGAGAGATTGGGTAGGCAGTAGGTATCAAGTGGCTATGGTTTTACTCAATGATCAAGATGAGCCTGTTGTACCTAAGAATAAAACAGATGGAGAGAAGGCAGTTGCTAAAGCTGGACTGCTATGCAAAGAGAGAGGCTTTCAATTATTTATGGCTTTTCAACACAACAAAGGAGAGTGGGAACTTGAGGGGCATGGAGTAGAGGAAACAGCACAGCTACTTAGATATGATCTAAACATTAAAAGCAGATCAGAACTCATGGATAACAAAGAGGCTAGGGAAAAGCTGGAAGAAATCTTGGTTGAGTATGGTAAAAATATAAGTTGGTAGAGATGATTGTAGATAAAACAAAATGCAGATGGTGGGCTTGGCACAAAAAGAATCCTCAAGTCTGGGTTCTGTTTCAGAAATTTACTTTTGAGGCAATCAGGTCAGGCAGAACAAACTATTCTCATTGGGCTGTAGTTTCAAGGATTAGATGGGAAACAGATATAATAACTAAAGGCAATGCTTTTAAAATATCAAATGATTTTATTGGTTACTATGCAAGATACTTTATACACTCATACCCTGAGCATAAAGATTTTTTTGTGATCAAACCATTGAAACATGAGAGGGGGAATAAAGATGGAGATGAAAATGTTATCAGTAAAGTTGAAAGAATCGAAGAACTCTTTGGTTAATTTACCTGTAGGTTTAGAGATAAGAAGAAAGAAGAAAACAATAATAGAAAGGATAAAGTTAAAATGGCAGAGTGGAAATCAAATAAAAAAATAAAGAAAGTGGTTGTCAATAGTTTAATCACCACTGAATTTTTTAGTTTTGAATTTGATCATATGCCTAGTGATGAGAAGATCAAAGAGCAGATACTAAAGTATGTAAAAGAAAAGCATATTCCTTATTGTGTAGAGGTATCTTATGAGGAAGAACACAAGGGTAATTTCTGGGATGCTGAAACAAAAGAATTTTATTCATGGGATGAACTGCAAGAACTTAAAGAAACTGAAAAGGATTACAAACTAATGGAGAACTCTATCAATGGCTTACACAACAATACTTAAATCATTAATCATACAGGGAGAGGATGAGGACTATAAGATTGATACGCCTGTAGTTAAGGCTAAGACTTTTGCTGGGGCAGAGAAGAAGTTTAAAGGTCAAGAGATAGTAGGCATGATCAGATTAGATGAAGATGAGTTTATGGTTTTCGTTTACGAATAATGAAAACATCAAGTGCTAAAGCTAAAGGTCGCAAACTCCAGCAATGGTTTGCTAATCTATTGGTTGAGGTTTTATCTCTGGATAGAGAGGACTTGGAATCAAGACCTATGGGAAGTCAGGGAGAGGACATCATCATGGGTAAGCAATCAAGAGATCAATTCCCTTACTCAATCGAATGTAAGAATCAAGAGGCAGTCAATGTATGGAAAGCATACGAACAGGCTGAATCAAACTGCAAGGACTATGAGCCTTTAGTTGTTATCAAAAGAAACAGGAGTAAGCCTCTAGTCTTAGTAGACGCAGAGCATTTTGTTTCACTCCACAAAAAATAATTCGTTCCCCGAAATCGCAGTCCGAAGCGAAGCACTATTTTATATTTTTAAAAAGCCTGTAGCTATAAGCTCTAGCTCAAGATCATAGAAAAAATTAAGTATTAACAGGTTAATGTTTAATCAGGGATTGTTGGTTGCCTTGCTTGTGGTTCTATATCTTGGTAATACAGTTTTCTTAACGCTGGTATACCAGACAATAAATCATTTCTATTACCAGCAATTTCCAATAATAACTCAGCTTTTTCTTGTGGATTAAATCCACTACTGTTTCTAATCTGAGATTCCATATTTCTTAACTCAGATAATTCATCAGATGTTTTTCCTAAAACTTTATCTAAATCTTTTAGTACATCCATATAATTCAAGTTGTATTCATCAGTCAATTCAAAAGCACCTAAGTCTCCCTCGTCAATTAATTTTTTTTCTAATATTCCAAAAGCCCTTCGCAAATCTGCTGAGTTTCTATATAGGTCATAAAATAAATTTTGCTTCTGAGTTCCTTCTGGACTGGCAACAAAAGAACTAAGAACTGGTAATTGATATAATTCTTTTTCAGATTGAGGTACATCAGAAAAATTATCTTTATATATTTGATCTGTTATACCTATAGCATAACCACCTAATGTTCCACCATATCCTCTTACAATATTTTCTACAAACAAAGGACTTGTATCCCACCAATCACCTGCAGCTTTAAACATATCAGGTGTAGTTGATCTATAAATTAATTCACCATCTTCTTCTGCTAATGTTTCTAAATAACTAGGAATAATTTTATTGCCTGTATAAAAATCATAGTTTAGCCAGTTTTCTGTAAAAGGTTCTATAGCAGAAATTTGCAATGGATTAATAGCAATAGTAGACATAGATATTTTTTTGAAAGCATCTATAGAATCTCTACCTTCATCTGTGCCATCCATATATCTAAGCATTCTTTCTGGAAAAGTTATAGCTAAAGCACCAACCTCAAAAGGCTTTGGTACTTTAAATGTATATCCAGTTGGATTCATACTACCAGGAATAATAATATTATTATTAATAATATCATCATCCATTTCTTTGTATTCATCTGTATCTCTAACTAACATATAGTATGTTGTAGCACCAGCCATAACAGTTAATACTCTACTCCAAACTTCTGCCATTCTTGTGTTTCTGTTTAGAGTTTTTCCAATACCATATCTGCCAACTAAGCTTCTACCAAAAACATCTGCACCTTGCATTCTTGGATTTAAAAACATAGTCCAACTAGCTAGACTTTGCATTACAGGATTGTTTCCTTTTTTAGTAAAATTTAATACTTCTAATGCTTGAAAATTAGCTTCTGCTAAATTGCCTGTTCTTTCAAGTGTATCTTCCCAGACAGCCATTCTACCTGCAGCATCAATAGCTGGATTAACTTCACCAAATAAATCCCATAACTTTACAAAAGCATCAAATGGTATTGATGTAATTTTTCTAATAGTTGAACGAGATTGTTTTATTTCTTTGTTGTATAACTGTTTAACTAAATCTTCTGTATCAGTTACTGTAGTAACTACATTATTATATCCTGTTACTATTCCTGCTCGTCTTAATTCAATATAACTTTCTGGTAAATTTCCTGTAAGTTTTCCAATTAAAACTTTAGCAAAATTTTTAAACTGTGAAACAAAAGGAATTTGTTTTTTTACATCAACACCAGACAAAGCAGTTACTGAAAATGTTTCTCTTAAAAAAGCAGCTATCCAAAAACTAGGAGACAATGTAATAAGCTGCGATCTAATTGATTTAATTTTTCTTAAAGCTCTATCAGCAATGGAACCTGCAGAATTTTTTATAGCATAATCTCCATTTATAAATATAGTAGCTGCTTCATATCTTGAAGGATCAATAACTTTAAAAGTTTTTGTTTCACCTTCTACTCTAATTCTTACATGACCAACTTTAGGTCTTGGACCTTTGGTTCCTTTTATTTGTTCTGCAGTTCCTTCTAAAACAAAGTTACGCATTGCTCTATTCATAGCAACATTCTTCATTCCCATTGCAATAGCTGCTCTTAAATTTCTAGAGATACCTGTAATTGGATCAACAATATCTTTTGTTTCACTACCTTTGGCTACTTTAAATGGATTGATTGATAGCCCACCAAATATTTGAGGACCTTTAAATGCAGTTTCCATTCCTTCTAATGGTCTAAAAAATGGTATGTAATCACTATTAGCTGTCCATATTTTTGCTGATTTTTCTGTAAGCATTCCAGTATCTACAAGAAACTGAACAACATGTTTGTTCCAAAACTGATATTGATCAGCCATATCTTGTAACTCTGGATAATCTTTTAATGCTTGAGCTGCTTGTTTTCTATGAGCATCTGTAACCTTTACTGCCCTACCTTCTTTATCAAATCTAGTTTCTCTTTGAACACGCATGACTGCCTGCCACAACATTAACTTATTGCCATCATTATTTTTAAGTATGCCTTCAAATATTTTAGCTGGTGGTATAACTTCTTGACCTTCAAAACCTTTTAAATTAGATACACTTTTAACAGTAGTTAACCCTTGTTCTTTGTCATAGATTGGAAAACCATGTTGAAAAGACTGCATAAATATTTCGCCTGATCTATCAGCAAAAAATGCAGCAGCAGCAGCAGAATTACTAGCAAGTAAAATCTTATCTCCTATCTCTGGATTTTTTCTACCAACAGAATAATCTGAAGCTACTAACCCTGAGTATCTATCTAGTATTTCTTGTCTTGCATAAGTTGGAGAAAAGTTACTTTCAAATTCATACTTACCTTTAAGTAATAAACTAATAGTATTTTCTTTAGCATTAATTTCATCATATACAGTAAGGTCACTAATTAAATCCATTGCATTATTATTTAATGGCTTACTATTCTTTAAAGAATATTTAATTCTATTTGCATTACTAATAGATGAATCAATAACATCATTAGGATTGGGATCAGAAGGAGTATTTTTACTTAATTTAAGCTGTTCGAGTACAGCATACTGTGCTTCAGGAGAAGCTTTACTACTTACAAGAGAGGTATAATTTCCTGCTCTTGCTTTGTCTTCTTGGGCTTTGACTTCAATGACTGCTTCTTCAATAGCTTCAGATAGTCTTGTTCGTTCTGCATAGCTTTGTCGAACATCTCCGATTCCAATTTGTCTTGGACTTCCGAACTGGCGAAATAGTTGGGTATTGTCTTCTTCAACTGTCTGTTGCCCCTGTGCAAAGTTATTATTTAAGAACGCAAAGTTAGTTACTAAGCCTGTTCTCTTTAATTCATTATAGGTATCTCTTGGTGTATTATCAACATCAACAAAATAATCTGTAGCTATAAGCCTTCCGCTATCTGTAAATCTATTTAACATTCTAATTAAAGCATGGTTAAAGTCTGTATCAATTAGACCAACGCTTACTTCATAACCTTTATCTTGTAGCATTTTTATTTTCTTTTCTATGCTTTGATATTTTTTACTACCCCCAACAGTAGGAATAATTATATTGCTACCATTATCACTTAATGTTTTTAATACTAAGTTACTGTATTGACTAGACAATGGGGCAACTGAGTTTGCACCTAAGCCACTTCCATATCCGGGCAAGATTCTTTTAGCATCATCTGAATCTACAATAGCTGCTTGTTGTTCTGTTGCTAATTGTTCTGCATAAAATGATTTACCTGATGCTGGTAGACCAATTAAAATTGTAGCTTTCTTACCTTGCTCTACAGTATTACCTGCATAGCTATTAGCTTTATTAATTAAATCTAATACAGTTTGTGTTTGTACTTCTTCTTCAAGTATTGGAATACTAAACATTCTTAGTTCAGCTTCTACTAAAGCAGGATGATTAAGTAATTCTAATAACTGTTCTTGATTAATAGATGCAAGATCAATGTTATTAATTAATTGTTTTAGTTTATTTTGTTCATTAACAAACTCTCTATCATCCATTCCTTTAAGAATAGGGCTGTTGAATCCATCTGTTAAGCCAAGAAATCCAACGCCTAATTGTTGAAATTCAAAATCTTCATAATTTTCTTTGCCTTGTGATTTTTCTTTTTGTATTCTTTCATGAATTTTTTTAACTTCTATTTCAGGCACTCTATCTATACCAGATATTTCTAAGTCTTCTCTATTAACAAGCAACTCCATTTCATCAGCATAGCTATATACTTGTTTAGAAGTTTGACTTTGTATAGGAGAAAAATTAATTTGAGTTTTTTGCATCATAAGTGCATTCATATTTGCAAGAACTTTTGATTTAGGAACTAAAAATTCTTTAATAACAGAATCTTGATCATATTCATATTTAGTTGAATCAGATGCTGCAAAAATATTTGCTGCTTCTTTGCTGGTAGTAACTGGAATAACATCATAGTTATCTTTAATATTTCCGCCTCTATACACAACAATGTATTCAGGAAAATTTTCTAATGATGCATCTGTAATTTCTTTAATTACTCCTTGTGCTTCAATTATTTGTTCTTTGGTCGGCATTTCTTCAACAACAGATAAGTTATCTTTTTTTGCATTTTGACCTAAAATATATGACATCATCATTCTGTCTATAAATTTTTTATCTAATTCTAATGTAGCAGCAATAAATTCAGAGCCACCAAATAAATCAACTCCTGAACTTCTAGGATCGGTTAATTCCATAAGATTTAAAATATATGGATTTGTAGATTTAGAAGGATCATTCATATTTCTAAATGCAACCTGAGCTAAATTATTATAATTAGCTTCTTCCATTAACTCTTGAACTGTAGCGTTATCTAATCTACCTGCTGTTCTTTTAAGGCTAAATTTTGTTCTAGGTGCTTGACCTATTAGTGGCTCAATGTTTTCTTCTGATACTTTGTTTAAAGGAATGCTGCTAGATTCTATACCAAATAATTGCTCTCCTTGTTTGTTATAAGGATTAGACATAGCACCTTCATTACCTACATTATATATTCTAGGATGAAAGCCTACTGCTCTGAGAGGAACATTCACTGTAGTTACTTTAGTATTATTTCCTATTGGTGTGTAATATAAATGACCTTGTAGCTGTGCAGTTCTTATAGCATCAGCTTTGCTTCTATGCATGGTAGTAAATTTACTTCTAGAAATATCTCCTACTAAATACATAGGAGTTGTATTGTCTGGGTTTACCTCAATCAATCCTTTTTTAATATCAGTTTCTAAAGCTATTTGAGATAATACTCCAGTCACTGATATAAGACTTCTTAATTCTTTTGTATTATTTAAATCTTGTTTTCTTCTTTTAGTAAGAAAGTTAGATAGTATTTCATCTTTGTTTTCAGAAACATTTGTAAACACATCTATTTGATCTGTGAATTGATTGTGCTTTAATCCAAAGAGAAACTCTCTTGTTAATGGATTAACTCCTGACTTAGCTAAAGAATATTTTAGTTGTGGTGCATCAGATATTCTTGAGTAGAATGAATCTTCTACTTCTTCAGTATCAATCCCAGCAGCTTTAGCTGTTTGTATAATATTTTCAAAACCAGAATTTACTCTGTCTAATTCTAATGTAGTTCTGACTATGCCTGTTTCTCTGTTACTTATATTTCCTTTTTGTACTTTGTTAAATATATCTGTAGCATTTTGAAAACCATTATCTTGAAATGCATTACTAGTTCTTTCAAAAAAGTTAGAAACTTTATTAAATATTTGTTGAGGTTTACCTGTAATACTTTTTTTATTTTTTGCAAAATCTTCAAAGGCTCTAGCAATAGCTTCTTCTATTACATCTGCTTCTGATTGCACAGCACCTAACTCTAAAGCTTGTTCAGTTGTATATTCTTCTATTGCTTGTTCGTAATATGTATTTTTACTACCCTTAGGTTTTGTATTTAATACATAGTTTCTAAGTGTTGTGTATTCAGATTCATTTAAAACATCAGCTTGTCTAAGCGAATGCCAGTTTTCATGAGTTAAATTTACTGCTAATTCTGATAAATATTTTTCAGGATTATTTTTATAGTCTTGTCCTGCTCTATCTATAGGAATTATTATTTGATCAAAGACAGGATCGTAACTACCTTGTGCATCATTTATTATTTGTCCTTGTGCATTTGTTACATAATCTACAAATTTAATGCCTGTGCTTTCCAGACCAATAGATTTAAATTGTTTTAATAAAGAAGATTTAATTTTTTCTAATCTTTCATTATCATTTACTTCGCCTTCAAGTTTTAAACTGCCATCAAAGTTATACTTTTGATTGCCTGTTCCAACAAATTTATATCTACCATTTGTTTCTTTTACATAACCAGAAGTTACTAAGTCTTCTCTTAGTCTTTTTGCTTCTTCAGCATTTAATGATGTATTGTCTTGAATTGTTTTTAAACTTGGATCGTTTAATTTAATGATAGCTTCTAGTGCTTTAGAGTAGTCATTGAGATTGTATGTGCGTGTAGAAAAATCAGGCAATGGTATTGTCTGAGATGATTGTGGCAATTCATTAATAGCTGCATATAAAATTCTGCGTTGAGCAGCACTCATGCTATCTATATTAGTTTCACCAGTTAATTGTAAAGCTAATTTTTTAAAAGCATTGCTATTAAAATCTACATCAATATTTTTTTGTTTAAATAATTTTTTTAATTTAGGAGCAGAAATATTATCTAACTTAGAAATTGTAATTAATTCTTCGTAAGTAGGATCAGCTTTAAAATCTTCTGCTCTTTGATTTATTATTTTATCAAATTGAGATTTAGATAAAATATTTTTTAATTCACTAATAGAAATAGAATTTTTTGAACCTGTTGCATCTTTAACTAATTGTAATGTTTGTTCACTTACATTTAATTCTTCAAGTTCTTGTATGCTTATACCATCATAGTATGGATTATTTAATATTCTTCCTAAGCCTTTTATAGTTGGATTATCTTTATCGGCATTTTGCATTAACAATACATCTTGTGTTGTATCTATTGCGTATTGTATTTGACTAATAGAACTTAATTCTTTTTGTATCTTTAATGCTTGTTGTTGCGATTGATAAGTATAGGTTTCATTTGTTTTAGGATTTACTAATGGATTTCCTAAAGCATCATAAATAGTAAATGTTCCATCTTCATTTGTTTTAACTGTAAATGCATTTGGATATTGACCTGTTTCATTACTTACAACTGTAGGAAAATTTTCAGGACTTCTTGAGCTATCTGTAAAATCTTCGTATATTTCAAATGCTGCTTTAAATTCTGGAGATGTATCTATAAATTCATCAATAGCTTGTGATCTTGATTCTTCTTCAGTCTGTCCTACTTTTTGTAAATCACTAGCTCTTTGATCTACTTGTTGTTTTATAGTTTGAGATTTTTGCCCATCTATTTCTTTTGCTCTATCTAAAGTATTTTCAAATTGAATTTGTTTTCTTAAATGATTTTCTTTAGATACATTTTTAGCTCTTACCCATTCATTTCTACCTGCTGATAGCTGTGCAAATGTAACTTCTACAGGAGCAAATGCAAACTCACCCAATGCTTCAAAAGCTATGTCAGCATAGTTTAGATTCTCTCCTTCTTCTAAGTTAAAGTATTGAGCTAAAGCCTCACCAGTACCACCTAGCGTTGCTTGTATAGGTGATTGATATGCTGAATTGATAACTGCTCTAGCCATCATGTTTTGTACTTTTGCTGGTGCTAATACTTTAGTTCCTATTCCAAAAGATAAAGCATCCAAAGCTCCAATAGCAACTCCACGCTTTGTTGAATATAATTCTGCTGCTTCTATTAGTTCTTTATTACGATAGGCAATATCTAAAGATTCTGGGTCTGTAATATCTACGCCTTTTTTTTCTAGGTATTCAAAGAAAGATCGATTGTAATCTATTACTCCTGAAGTAGTACCTGCTGCTGCTGCACCTGCAAATGGACCACCAACTACAGTAGCTATTGCTCCAGCAGCTAAAGATTTCACCATAGGAACTGAACTTAATCCTACAATATCTCCAACTATATCAATTTTTTGAGATAGTGTTGTGCCTTGTGTAAGATTGTATAAAACATTTTCTTTATTAGGATATTGACTGGTTATCTTTAACGCATCAGATTGTAGTATCTCATTTGCTTTGGCTTGTTCTTTACTTGTCTGTTCAGTTAACTCAGCTTTATAAGCATATAAACCAACTTCAGTTGCTCTATCTTTTTTTTCTAATTGCTGTTGAGCCATAAACCCAAATGATGGTGCTCCAAAACTTGTAGGAATTGTATAATCAGGGAGCTCATCTCTTTGTTTATCAACTTGTGAACCATTTAAAATTAAATTTAATCTATCTATTTCTTCTTGATTGTTTTGTTCTGTAGCTAATTTTAATTGTTCTTCAATTTTTTGTACTTGAGAATCTATATTTTGATATTCAAATCTTAAACTATTAATTTGAGTATCAAGCAAACTTTGTTCTACTTGTTTGCCAAAAGAATTACCTTCATCGTAAAAACCTAATCTTGCTAGGTCTGCTGGAGATACATAATCTGGATCATCAGGTTTTGTGCCACCCAAACCAGTCAATGCATCTAAACCAAAGTTAGTTCCAAACATTCCTTGTGCTGCTGTTCCAACTGTTGATTCAGCTTGTGGAGTAAAGTCTGGTTCAGGATTCAAATAGTTTTTTATCTCATCATCAGATGCATTTAAATCTAATAAATCTTCTCTCGTAAGAGCCATATTTAATTACCTTTTTTATCAGCTACTGTTTTATTAATTAACTTCATGCTAGTTTCTATATCTTCTTGAGTTAATCTAGCAAAAAATTCTTCAAAAGTTTCTCCTTGACTATTTTTTCCACTAGGATGTCTTTTTTGAAAGTCTCCAGCTAACATTAATTTCTCTAATGGAGCTTGTTCTTCAGTTACTAACTCAGTTGCTGCTCTATATCGACCACCAATTACTGCTGATGAAGATACTCTATTCATTGCTGCTTCATTTAGTAAACGATAATTAATACCTCCTATTTTTACATTAGGATCGGCTGCTGCATCTGCTTCAGTAAAGTAAATAGGTAATGTTTTTTCTTTATCTTTTTCAGCCAAATCTAATAGACCAAGTACCTCTTGATCAGTCTTACTCATTTGATCAAATAGATTTTTATCTTTAGCATTTTTAGTAAGGTTGGTGTAATAGTTTTCCATCATTCTGTTGTAATCACTTTTTTGCAACATTCCTACATCAGTAGCTCTTTGTGCTCTTTCTTTTCCTTCTTGAGAAGCTTTTAATGTAGCTTGTTCAAGTTGTAACTTTTGAAAATTACCTTCTTTCTTATCTATTTGTTGATTAGTTTTAGCAATGCTATCTATTGTGCTTGATAGATTTTTATTTAAATCTTGTGGAGTAGCAGATGTACCTACAGCTAACCCAGCTTTAAGAAGATTTAATCCACCTAAAAATTTCTTTTCTTCTTCAATTTTTTTAGGCATAAGTTTATTCATAGATTCATAATACTCACGAATAAGTTTTTCTGATTCAGATTCTTCTCTATCTTTTGCAGTTCCATAATTCATGTAATCAAAATATGATTGTGTTTTAGGGTCTATACCTTCAAATAAATTAGGAACTTGTGTTCCAACTTGCATCATTACAGGTTGATTACTCATCATAGGTTGTGGTGGTTGAGCTACTGCTTGAGGTTGCAATAAACTTCCAATGCCTTGTTGTTGCATGGGATTAGGCTGTGGTTGAGCCTGTGCTACTTGCATAGCCATTTCTTCACGCATTGAAGGTCTAGGTGGGGTTTTAGCATTTGCAGCCATACGCCCCTCGTAATCATCACGCATTTCTTTTCTGCGTGTTATCTCTGACATAACTAAATATTGTGGAAACATCCCAGATGGATTAGTCATTTCACCAGAAAGATTATCATCTGGTATTGATTTTAGTTTATCTTCTACTTCAATTATATTCATGTATTAACCTGTTAATATTTAACCGCCACCTAAGGCTCTTTGTAATCCTAATGCACCAAGTCCAAGACCTAGTAACTGTGATGTACCACCTGCTTGTGGTTGATAGGATGAAACTTGTGTTCCCGGAGTTACAGGTAAGCCTTGCAATATCTGACTTTGAAAACCTATCTGTTGTCTTGGATAAGCTAACTGATTTAGATAATCTTGATAACCCATATCCAATCCTGCTTGTTGGAAGTTTCTTCCAATCTCTTGTGCTCCTTGTGCTTCTTGAAGTCTATCGAAAGCCATTTGCTGCTGCATAGGTCCTTGTGCTGCAAGTAATTGTGCTGATTGTAATCTTTGTGCTTGTGTAGCTTGATCTGCACCTAACCCTGCAAGACCTAATTGTCTTGATCTAATGTTAGCGTCTATAGTACCTTGTTGTGCTGCTAACCTTTGACGATCTGCAAATTGAGCAGCAGAATCTCTTGCCTGTTGTTCAGCAAATGTTTGACTTGCACCAAATTGTCTAGACCTATCAGCCATTTCTTGAGCACTTAAATCTTGTGTTGTTGCAAACTGTCTTGATCTGTCTGCCATTTCTTGTGCAGTTAAACCAAACTGTGCATCTTGTCTTCTTTGTTGTTCAGCAAATTGTGCAGCCGATAAACCTGTTTGTTCCATTGCTTGTCGTTGCTGTTCTCCAAATGAAGCTGCTCCAAATTTTGAAGCTCTATCTCTTTCAAATTGATCTTGTGCTTGTGCAAAAGCATCTCTTTGTCCTCTAGCTTGTATATCTCCTAGCTGTTGACCTAAGTTTCTTTCTCTTTCTGCTTGAACAATAGCTTCACGATAACCACCTAATCCACCTTGTTGAGTTGCAGCATCACCTATACCTTTACCCATAATATCTGATGATCTAGTAGCTTCTCTTTTTTCTATATCTGTAACCATTTGTTGAAATGGATTCATATATCTTTGAGCTACATCTGTACCAAAGTCTTGTGATTGATATTGTTGTGCTGGAATGAAACCAGTAAATCTTTCCACATTATAATTTTCTTGAAAGTTTGCAGGATCATACATAGATTGAAAGTTAGCTGGATTATATCCACTATCAAAAGTACCAGTTTGATAAGCAGATGTAATATCAGAAGGATCATATCTTGCTATGTCTTGACCTGCAGTTGCACTACCAGCAGATGCTACACCTCTAGCAATATCAGATGCTTGATTCATCTCTGCTGGACCAGTGCTTAAACCTAAGGCAGTTTGTCTAGCTAATGCTTGTTGTGCTGCTGGGCTTTGCTGTGCTAATCGTTGACCAGTATATGGTCTATAAGGCTGTAATGATTCAGCCTCACCTCTTTGCATAAGCCTAGTAAAATAGGGTTCTGCATATTCAGGTAAATTAGTTTGCGTTACTGTTGATTCTGTTGTTTGAGGACCACCGCCTCCGCCACCTTTACTCATTGTTAAATCTCCTTTCAAATACTGTGTATGCTTTATCCCATCCAGACTTTCCTAACCATTTCCAAAATCCAAATCTTGCGGTACATTCTATACCATCACATTTGTTATCTTTTGCCCAAGCTTCAGCTTTCTTTAAGAAAAGCCAAGCCCAATTTTCTAAATCTTTTCCACCTAAATATTGTATTGCACATCTTTTACTTTGTGGGTAATAAACAAATTCAGTTGTTGCTACTCCTCTAACTGTATTATCTTCTGTAAAAATAACCCATAGTTCTTGTCGTTGTTGTATGCAAGATGTTTTTAAAGATTCTAAATTCCATCTACCATTTGATCTATCAACAGCTTTTTGTAAATATGGTTCAACTTCATTCCATAAAGTATGCACATAGTTTCCGGGTACTAAAGTAACTATATATTCAATATCAGTTTTATAATTAACTTTATTTATATCTTCTTGATATTCTTCTTTGTTAAGATTTATTACATTAGTATTCATCGTGGCATTATGCCTCCAACATTAGCTAATTGTGGTGCTTGTTTTTTAGTACCTGTTCTTTCTTGTCTTACTCTATCTAGCATATTATCAAGTTCTACAGCACCAGAGTCTGACGATCCATCTCCTATCCCTGAAACAACATCAGCAGGTACAATATATTCTCCGGGTGATACAGCAACTGGTCTTTGATTTCCTATCATTCCCATAACTTGATCATCCATTCCGCCACCTTGACCTTCAATCATTCCTTGTGTTTGTGCTTCTTGTGTTGGATTTAATACTGATTCTCTAATCTGCATAAATAATTCATTACCATATTTTTCAATAAACATATTAATAACAGCATCTCCGTTTGGAACATTGCCCATTATAGCCATGCTAAGTTGTTCTACTTCTTGTGGCTCAGGCATCATTCCACCTACTTGAAAATCAAATCCCATATTTCTTACAGTCTCAGGACTTTGTTTAGATAATGCTTCAAGACCTTTGTTATCTTCTGGTATTTGTTTTCCTGCAGCTAAAGCAACTAAACCTCCACCAGCTAAATCTCCACCACCTTGTGCTCTTGATTCTTTATTTTTTAAATATTCTAAATAATCTGCAGATGCACCAGCAAGATCATCTCTTAATAATAATGAAGAATCTCCACCTAAATATGGATTAGATAAATATGGATTAGATGTTACATATTCATTTATTCCAGCCATAAAATCATTTTTTACATTAGCCATAATAGGGCTGCCATCAGAAGTAGTAGCATTAGGACCATAAGATTGAGAAGCTTCATATGCACCAATACCACCAGTATTACCATACATATATTGATTTATTATTCCAGCAAGTGGACCTCCATATCCTGCATTTGCAAGATAATCTTGATTGTATGTAGCTGGTCTATTGCTTGATGGAAAATAATTAAACTCTGCATCAATACCGGGTCTATAACTGCTAGGTGGTTTAAATTGACCTGTGCCTTGCATTTCATCTGTAAGCTGATTTTTAATCATAACTTCAGTTCCTGCAGGGTCTTCGAATGGTCTTATTGTAGGTTCTGGTGGTGGCATATACATATAGTCTTGAGCACCAGCCATAGCTGATTCAAAACTATTATCTGGTTGAGGCATAGGTTGTCTAGGATCAGTTGGAACTACAGGCATTACTGGAACCTGTCTGCCTTCTGCTAAGGTAAGTATTCCACCACTAGCACCATAGTAAGGAGAACTAAATGGTATTTGTTCTGGATTATCAGCATACAACTGATCTCGTCTTTTTACTTTGTCTAACTCAAACTGAGCCATGTCTCTTTCAAATTGTTCTTGTGCTTCCATTACACCTCTTTGCCCTTCGCCCATAGCTATAGGCAAGTAAGCAGATGGTTGAGCAAGAGCAGTTAATGTATCTCCACTAAGTAAATTTTTATTCATAGC
>Ga0209535_1000514_pt1 | contig 27575 bp, 34 predicted proteins | sample LinPmetageLP28_FD_184041 | JGI IMG/M metagenome (GOLD analysis project Ga0209535, IMG submission 184041) | Marine viral communities from the Pacific Ocean - LP-28 (SPAdes) (version 2) | ecosystem: Environmental > Aquatic > Marine > Oceanic | place: Pacific Ocean | collected 2009-08-22
GGTAGTGTCATACCGTCTGGATACTTTTCTAACTTGGGTAGATCCGTAAGTGGATAACTCTCAGGCATTCCGCCTTTGGGGTCGTCGTATAATACGCATAGTATTTTCATTTTATCTCCTGTTAGTGTAATGATTATACAGAATTTTCTAGGTACTGTCTATATAATTGTTCTGTGGCCATGTTTTTTCCTTTGGCCTCTACCTGTATGTCGAAGTTCTCTGAGAAAGATAGTGCCCAGTCATTAACCTTCCTGTTTGGTAATAGGTCCGAGTGTGCTCGTAGTTTCTGTTTTTTACAACCTCTGTCTAGTAAATCTTTCATGTTGTGCATCTCTGTGTGCATAGTGTCTGTCAATCCTGCGACTGCAAGGTGTTCGTCCCTGGAGTAAGAGTAATGCATACTAGGTCTCACACCACGCCAACTGTCTATGACTCTCTTGACTCTATCATCTGTTGCTTCGATGTATTCCTCATCTCTGATCCAATGATGGTGTATGTCCAGTACCAGTGCTAGATGTTTTTCAAGCATCAACGATTGATCCAGTCCATGCGACATCTCGTCATTCTCTATAGTGATCAGATTCCTTGCCTCTTGCGATAGTCTTGGTAATGCTTTTATGATACCGTCTGGTCCTTGCTTGCCTGAGATGTGTACATTTATCTTGCAACCGTCTTGGAATGATTTGCCGAATCCCATCCATCTTGCCATGTCTGCATGATATTCAAATTCTTCTATGCTACGTTCAACGATGTCTGGTGTTGCACTCGAAAGCACACAGAATTGTCCAGGATGAAAACTGATTTTTACATCTAACTTCCTTGCCATCTCACCAACGGGTGCGAATAATTTTTCCAAGTGATTTTGTAGGTCAGGCTGTTGCCACCAAGATTTCCAATCTTTCTCTGTGTAGCCCTGTAGCATCTCGCTACCCAGTCTAACCATCCTACGTTCAGGCGGAAGACTGCCAACACGTTGCACTAGTCTACGTGCGGCCAGTGTGTTATGTGTAAGTATGTCCCACTGGCGTTGTACCGCTTCGTCCTTGTGTTCACGAAGCCAACGCATTGTTGTAGATCTGCCGTTGAGTTCTCTGTCTTTTGCATTGACCTTCATCCCACCAAACTCGCTAGTGTCATTGAGCCATTTGCAACAGAAACCAAAGCGTTGTACCATGTGCTTATTGTAACAGATTATGGAGATTTGTCAAGTTAATTTGATCGGTTATGATTTATTTGGTCTTTTACAGACACCACCCAATCTAGGTAAACACTGTTGTGGAAATGGCATTTGTCATCTTGTAGACCGTTATGCTTGGCACAGTATGAATGTGGATCACTGTTAATCCAGTGTGTTTTATCTAAAAGATCAGGAAACTTTTCAACATGGCCATCATACATATCTTGTTCTGGGGTTGCAGGATTAGTGATGTCGTAAAAAAATGTCCAGTTGTGTGGGATATTCTTTTGTTTCAAAAACCAAAGTGTGCTGGCCACTGATTGGATGCTTTCTTTTGCTACGTGTTGATATTCTTCATCGTTGAAGTAACAGGGCATAAAAATTTCATTTGTTCTGTCACTTCCTACCCAACTACCAACTTTTCCACCTGAACACAAATATCTTCGTTTGTAAGTTTTTACGCAGTAATCGTAATCTGGAATGGAATAATTATCATGAGCAGGTATGTCAAATCTTGCCAATCCAGTAAATTGTGCGTAAACGTAATCAACTTTGTTGTTTGAAATATAATCTATACAATTGCCTAGTATGAATTGATTTCCCACACCCCACCAAGATAAATTTACTATCTCGGCATCTTGGCCAAACACAACATCTTTCCAGATCTGATCTTTATTTGGATTTTGCCCATCACCTGCTAGGTTGCTACAACCGAGGAAAAGTATTTTTTTAGTCATTGCCAGGTAGTTTGGTCATCTGTCGTGCACCACCTGTGTTGATGTACCCTGCCTTTTTGCTGTTGAAGTCTGGCTCGTCATCTGATACCAGCAAGATGTCATTCTCGTCGATCATCCTCACCTCAAGTTCCACACCGTTTTTCTGAACCTTGAAGCCTCTGCTCCATCTACCATGAGACACCATGACCCACTCACCAACTTTTACATCTTCCTGTTGGTCACCTATGGCATAAACCTTGCCCCATCTTGGATGAATTCCGCCTTCTGATCCGTCGTCGTCCATCATTATTATTCCACCAGCGGATTTCCTTTCACCAAAGTGCATGTCTGATACCAGTACTCTTTTTTTAAGTGGTTTTATATCGTTCTTTACGGTGTATTCTTTGCCACCGTGTGATCCAAAACCTTTTGCTTGTAAGTCTTCTAGTTGTCCCATATGCTAATATTATATACTAAGTTTCGCTTTTATGCAAGTCAGAAAATACTTCATTTAGAAATAATTCATAAGGTTTATAGTAATCTGGATGTAAAGTATCGTCAACATATTCTAATTGATTTAAGTATTCTTTTAATTCTAATGATTTTTGTACGTCTTCTGCAAAATCAAAATCAAATATTTGTTTCCTATCTTTTAAAAACTCCAAAATACCATTGCTGTATACTGTGAAAACATCTTGTGGTTTATCTTTAGTAGATGTTCCACAAAAATCTATAATTGGTTTGTTACTGTTAAAATTATTGGTAATAAAACTTGTAGTAATGTGGTGAGGATAATTTTTAATTAAGTTATAAACTTGGTTGTATTGTTCTTTAAGAGTGGCACCAAAAAAATCATGAGTGTTTTTATACTTTGTTGGTTTCACATATGTCAGATCGGTTTGTGTCCTGCCGACTTCGCTAAAACTTACAAGAAAAGTTATATCTACCTTGTTTTTTAAAAGCAGATCTAAATCATTTCGAAGTGTGTTTATGATTAGACTATTACTCATTCCGTCCATTGCCCTGTTTATAAGCAAATAGTCTTGATATTTGTTTGCAAAGGTTCTCACAAAATACTGTGAAAATAGCCAACTATCTCCAATGGAATAAAAAATTTTACTAGGTTTAATATTATAAGATGATTTCTGGAAATTCCACGGATACTTTTTTTTATCGTATCCTTGCCTATCAAAAATTTTGCTTAGGTCTTTGTCGTACACTATTATAAACCATCAAGTGCCGCGTCTATGCCTTTTTTAGTTGTGCTCTCTGTTTTAGGTTTAGAAGCCACTGTTTTTTTTGACGATGTCTTAGATGCCACTGGTGCCGTTTTTTGCACAGTCTTCACCGGCTCTGCCTTTGGTGCCTCAGTTGGCTTGTTCTTTGTTGGTGTGTCACTGACCATGCCCTTTGGCTGTTCGTAGTATTTTCTCATCACCGTTTCTTTTTTTATGACTACCTTTCCGCCTGCTCCCAACACGTCGCCTTTGGCATTGACACTCATGTTTCCAACTGCTTGCACGGCTTCGTTGGCCGCTCTAAGTTTTTCAATATCAATCATGCGTCCTTGCATTGATCTGTACATTTTTTTTCGGGGTGCTCTTGCTACCATAATATTAAACTCCTATATAATTACTTATCATCTCAAAAACTCAGTGATATCTAAATTGTACAACAGTGGATTGATCTTGTGTACTCCTATCAAGAATAAACAGAAACTGGCCACACTGGATCCCCTGCCCACACCCCAAACAATATTATTTGCTCTCAACGTGTCAACAAAGTAAATCAAGAACTGTAAAACACGTATGAATTGTTTCTTCTCAAACAGATCATATTCCATCTGCACTCGGAACTTCTCTTCATCGTTCTGACATTTGTCAAGCAACCACTGTAGGACATTTATTTGGTAATAACTCTCAGGCATGTGCCATTCGTCACAGTTCTGTTTGTCGAACTTCGCGGGTGTTGGCCTCTCTGGTAATGTATTGATCACAGGTAGATCTATGCCCAACTCCCTGAGGCTTTTGGAATATTTGTCTATGTCGTCGAAGTAAAGTTTTGATATGTCAAAGTCCGGGTCTGTGTAAAGTAATTGAATGGCCTCCTCTTCCGAGAAGATTACATCACCGTGGTCATTTATCTTTTTTTTTATGTTTTCCGCCATCTAAAACCTTTGGTTGGAATTCAAATATTTTAGCATGATATTCGTGCTTCTTGTCAACAGGAATCTCTTGATTTTTCCAACTGAAATGTCCTGTGTATATTCCTTTGTCAAGTTCTTGGTCATATGTTGCCGTGTCTGCCCTCAGCCACCATGGATCAAATTTGCTGAACTTTGCTGAAAACCAATCGGGCCTATCTAACAGTATAAGCTCTTTGCTGTCTTTGTCAACCTTGTAGGTAATACCATCACCCTGCCATGAACTCAATTCAATATTATTAATCACTATCTTGCTGTCAAGGATGCTGTTGGCCTTGCAGAAACACACCGCGGCCATGATCTGGTCGTATGGTGGCTTTGGCAATTCAACGAACCTGTTGGTGCTAGATTTTTTAAGTGTGTTATACAGTGGTTCATCCCTCCACGTTGTAATGGTGTTTGCGAAAACCTGTTCAAAAAGATTTTTCAGTCTCTCAAAGTATTCTGTCTGCTCCTTTAAACTTGCCGTGTGTGGAGTAAGTGATATGTTGAGACTATATTCATTGGCGAACAGTTCGCCGTCCACTATGATTATTGATTTGAATTTTGTCTTCCAGGTAAATGTGTTTGACATCAAAACTATTTACTAGTCGATGTTGACCAGGTCGCCTAGGTCTGGTTCATTCCTTAACTTCTTGTTGTTCTTGTGCCAGTCTTCGATCCGTCGCTGTCTGACGGCATCTTGATATGTTCGTAATGCATGTTGTAGGTTGGCTAGCATCTCAGGATTACGCCCACGCCTTGCTATTGCAACTTTCCTCGACAGTTCCTTGATACGTTTGGAGATATCCTCCTCGCTCATGTTGCCTATCTCTTCTTGTAATGGATGGAAGTACATTATACTCCTTAGTTATTATGCGTACTGTTTGCCCAGTTGGTGCATCAGCACAGTTGTGCCACCGTCTGGCGACATGAATTCAAAAAGGAATCTACCTAATCCTGTTGTGATCTGGTCCGAAGTTCCGTCACTGCCTGTGACATTGTCTGCTTTTATGACTGCAGTTGGCAAAGTCAAAATTCCTGTCGAAGTAGGTGCCACTGTTATATCTAGTATAATCCTACCTACCGCTCCTGCGGGAAAGTTGAGAAATGAAAAAGTTGTGTTAGCAGTGATAGTAAGTGTTTGATAATGACCATTGGCATGATTCAGTACAACCGATCCGCTAGAAACCGATCCATGCGGGAAAACAGTTTCTGATGTGTTTTTAAGTTTAGCCCTGGTTACTTCATTGTTGGTGAAATCACTGGATGCGTTGAGATTTGCTTTGTTTGTTTGGAGATCTTCTATCTCAGATTTTGCTTCAGTGAAATTATTTTTGGTTTCGGTGAAGTTGTCTCTGAATCCTTGCGAACTGTTGTCCTGTCCTGCCTTAGGGTAAGTTGCATCAATATTACCTGGTACTATTTTACTTGCCATTATTGTATTCCTTTGTCTCTAAATTTAAGATATTTATCGTTGCTTCTCTCCACCTTTATAATTGTACCCGCTTGAGGCGTTTCTTTGGTAAAAGTGATCGTTGTTTGTTGAGTCGAGGTATTGTGAGAAAGTGTTATACCTAACTCATGATCAGCGGATCTCAGTGTGCCATCTGCAGTGAGATATGTTGGTTTAATATTGTTGTCAGCGGTGACTCCCTGCCCAACAAAAACAATGTTACTTCCTTCTTTGACAAGTATATCTTGCTCGTGTATCAGTTCGTCAACAACGAAACTAGTTGAGGTTCCATCTGCAGTGAAAGTGTCCGTTGCCACCTTGCTGTTGCCTACAACATATCTGTCTATGTTGAATGCTATGTTCTTGTAATTCAATATCTTATCCTCAATCCTTTTCTTGACCAATTCCGATTTTCCAGGCTTACAGTAACACACAGGTACAGCCTTCACATAGCCCAGTGGTGCTAGATCACCCACCTGTGTTGTCTTCATCCATAACGGCAAGTAGTCGTATTCCTTATGTCCAAGGCTTTTCATCCTAAGCCTCATGTTGGCCACAGCATTTGGGAACAGTGTTGTTACAAAATCTAAATCTGCAGATAATTGGTTTGCAAATCTTACTTTTGATCCTGATGCACTGAATGCCAGTCCACTTTGGTGGGTGAATTCAAACACCTCCATGTCTGCTGTTATGTCCACTGTGCTGACTGTTGGACCTAAAAGTGGTTTTCTCACAGAAGTTCCTATTGGTACATCTGCGCCGATGGCCACACCATCTCCACCAACAAGATCGTCTACGATATCAAGATATACAATCTCATATTTTACAACACCGTCTTCTTTTGCAACAGCAGTCTTAAGATCTCCAAAGTACAAGGTCTTAGGGGCATGGTTCTTCTCCATCTGTTCTTGGAATGTTGTAAGTGTTTGTGCTTCTAGGCCTGCCATCAGCAACATGTCAGGCTTGACTTTCATACCAAAATTTTCGTCCTCGGATCTGAATATGTTATCCATGGAGTTGATGTTGGGATCCTGTGCCACATTGTAGAATATGTTTTGATCGATAAATGATGTTGCATGTCCACGCATATTTCCGTACTCGACTTGTGTGTATGGAATATCTATGTTGATAGTGAATTCTTTGGACGTTCCCAAAGACTGGTATTGATCACCAACGGTAGCAGTGAATGAGTACGCCCTTGTTGAATCAGTAAACTCGCTAGTGTCGATTGTACCTATCAAGTTTCCTTGCGTAGAAAGTGTTATGCCGGGTGGTAAAGATCCAGATGTTTTCTCATAACTTAAAACTCTGTTGTTCGATTCTGCCACTGCTTCTATCGAAAGTATACTAGGAATGCCTGCGGTCAATGTACCTATCACAGAAGGTGTGGTAAATGCGATTCCTAGGTCAATCTCGCCTATCACCTTCATGGTGAATGCTTGGTCAGTGAACACGTTCAATCCTGTTACTATGAACCTGTTGGCTCTTACAGTGAAATTGTAAGTGACTTCAACTGCCGATTGCCTCGCAAGTTGACCGTACAGTTCTCCTGAGCTGATGTCTATGGCTATGCCTGGTGGTAGGGATCCTGATTGTATAGAATATTCGAGGTCAGCCTGCAGTGGATCGAAGTCCTCCACATCTATCTTCACGACCAGGGCGTTATCGTGTCTGAATGTGCCAAGGTCTGAACCTGTCCTGAAGACAGGTCTCCTGTTTGCACTTAAATCCATGGTCAATGGTGTTCCGTCTATCTCTGTCTTGTCTATCGTGATAGCAGTGTTTGAAACTCTCCAGAAGTCTGCTGAATATACGAAAATGCTGTTGTTCTGTTCGATAAAACTTGTTCCATCGGATACACGAACTATGAAGTCAAAATTTTTGCTGATACTTTTTGTGGTCACTGTCCTGTCGTATGTCCCGTCAAATTCGTCTTCGTCACCTGTTCCATCATATCCGCCACGCTTACCAAATCTTTGATCGTCTGTCAGTTCGACTATTCCTGATATCAATCCTGATTTGCTCATCGTGACTCCTGGAGGCAACGACCCTGCTGTTATTTCATAAACCAGTTTTTGTCCTGCTTCGGTGTCTTGGTCCGTGGCCTGTATCTGTAGCTCTACACTGGAACCGTCTATGACCCAGTAAAGTCCCACGCTGGTGCTGTCATCTAGTAGTAGTTGTCCCGAGGCTGTTGTGAAAGTGGGAGTGTCCGCTCCCTGAACGTCTAAACTGAAAGTCCTGTCTGTGATAGCGGTACCGGCCGTGGCTCGCACGACGAAGGTGTAAAGAGTTCTTTTGGCAACCTCAGCCGGAGTACCTGTCAGTAAGCCATCTGTGGTGACCTGCATTCCTGCGGGTAGGCTCCCTGCTATCACGGAGTAAATGATGGCCGTTGAATCGCTGGTATTAGCCTCTAATTGAAGGCTAAATGCGATCTGCTCGTCTATAGTTGCAATTTTACCTGCTGTGGTTGTCCACACTGGTGTTGCCATTACTTTACTCCTTACAAGGATATTTATCGGCTATCGTTCTGCGTGCGAATCCAGTGTTCTAGGTGTTGTCGTAGACTTTCCTTGTCAACTTTATCAGAAGCACGTCGTATGGCCTCCTCCAAGCGTATGATCTCGGTTTGTGCGTTCTTATGCCTGTTACGGTCGTGATAACGTTTCTTCATTAGTGTCGTTTTTGACAGTGTGGAAGTGTGTATTATTCGCTTTCGATGTACTTGTTGCCTGTGAAGGACTCAAGATCACGAATCATTGCTTCCATGTTAATTCTGACAGTTTTTCCTGTCCTGCTGTTCCGTGAAAAATATTCCCATTCGCCGCTATCGTTGTGCGGTGAAATCTTTGTTTCGTTGTCTGCGGCATCAAGAACGAATACTTCACCTGTTCCTGAGTCATTTTTTACATATATGAAACCATGATCTGTGACTGCAGTCGGCTTAGACACTTCCGCCATTTTGATTGCGGCGTTGAAGTCGAACACGCCTGTACCTTGAGTGTTGAAAACAAGGTCTGCGTTTGATGTATCACTTTCGATTGTGTTGGCTCTTGCAGTGGTTGCCTCCATTAGTGTGAAGTTGGCCTCTGCGGCGGTCAAGTTTGTGTTTGTACCACCGATAGTGACGTTCTGTCCATTTGCCGGAGTAATTGTAATACTACCCGATGTTGCAGATATAACGTTCCCGTCTAATCTCAAGTTGTCAACATTCAGTTGTCCAGTTGTTGTCTGTGTTCCTGCGTGTGTAATTGCACCGGTCAACACAATAGCACCTGTGCCTGATGGATCGATGTTGACATCACCGTTGGTGTCTGTTGTGATCTTTCCTGATGCGTCGATGTTTAAGTCACCAACGTTAAAAGTTCCTGTTGTCAGTGATCCCGACACAGTCGTGTTACCGGTTGTGCTTACATCAGCAGTGTTCAAAGTTCCTACCACTGTTGCATTTGCCAGTACCTTCACTTGTCCTGTGCCACCACCATCTAATTCTAAATCTGCATTCGAGGCGTTGGCAATGATAGTGTTGTCGTTAAGTGTTATCCCATTGATTGCAACAGCACCAGTCATGGTCGCCGCGTTAATTGTAGGGTTGGTAAGAATTTTGTTTGTCAAAGTCTGAGAACCAGTCAATGTTGTCACTGTGGAGTCAATCGCTATGGAAACTGTGTTACCAGAAGCACTCGTCGTGATGCCCGTATCTCCAGAGAACTGCATGACTTCTGAATCTAGATCAATCGATAAAGTTGTTGAGTCATCACAAGCGAAATCTAAATCCTGTGCTGTGACCTGTGCGTCAACGTAAGTCTTTATTGCGCCTTGTGTGGCCAACAAAGTTGCACTTGATCCCAATGCACCGTTGTCTATTCCTGTGACTGTTGCACCCGTAGCCAGTGCTATGGATGTTCCCACAGCAAGTGTTCCACCTAAAGTGGTAGCACCAGAAATATTTGCTGTGCCATCCACAACTAGACCTTCGTTGATGTTTATTAATGTTGAATCGTCCGAACTCAATGTTGTGCCATTGAACTTCATTGCACCAAGTTTTATATTTCCTGTTCCATTTGGTGTGATCGTTATGTCACCGTTGGTAACACCTGTCGTGATAGCGAAAGTGCTTACGTCCAGATTTGCATCAAGTGTGTTGATGTCATTGTCAGTACCGTAAAGTTCTACGAAGTTGTCATTGATCTTGTCAAATGCTGTTCTTAATGGATCACCTGTGCCGTCATTTGCACTTGATCCGATGTTGATTGGTTGTCTAGCCATGTTATATTAATCCTTTGTTGTTAAGAATATTTATTTAGAATTTTATAAACCTAATGTAATTATTATAGGTCTATCAACACTCTTTGGAATTTGAATTGACAACTGTCATCAGAGATGTTTGTTGCCAACAGCCTTACATTACCGTCGTCAATGTCTGCTGTGAATGTGCATAGTGGCCCTGTGTGTGAAGTTGTAGAACCAAACACAGTCAAGTAGGCCTCGATTGTGCTGTCAGCACTTGGTCCATGTATAAGGTTGGCCTCTACTATCTCAAATCTGCCATTTGTTGAATCTGTTATTGAAAGGAAATACTTGGCACTCCTGTAAGTGCCTGATGCCCAACTGTCTACCAGTGATGTGGCCGAAGTTGCCACTGTGGCTGTGTTGTCTCCGATCTCTGAGTGATTCAGTGTTGATGGTGACGACAGCGTGATGAAACCCAGATTGCCCGAACCGTCCGTTTTTAATACTTGGCCCGATGATCCGTCGGTTAATGGGAAACCAAATCCGCTGATTATCACTCTGCCCGAGCCGTTTCCTGTCAACTCGAGGTTGGAGTTGGATGCATTTGTCGAGACAGTGTTGCCGTTTATGGTTACTCCGTCTATGGTGAATGAATTGGTAGCGGTCACGCTGGTGAAAGATCCTGCCGCTGGTGTTGTTGCACCTATCACGGTGTTGTCTATTGTTCCACTGTTGATGTCTGCCTTTGCCATAACCACCTGGCCTGTGCCTGCAGGTGCAATCACAAGGTCTGAATTCGATACAGTTGTTCTGATCTCGTTGTCACTTATGTTGATGTTTGAGTCAACAGTCAAGTTCGCTATGATAACGTTTCCTGTTCCACCTGGAGTTAAATTAATATCTGCGTTAGAACTGGAACTGATGGTATTGTCATTAAGTGTGAGGTTGTCGATTGTGATTCCACCGCCACCGAATGTTGTTGCACCGGTCACAGTAAGTGCTCCGAGAGTTGTCAGTCCACTGACGTTCAAGGTACCTGTTGTGGTCAAGTTTTCATTTCCAAAGTCTATTTCGCCGGAAGAATCAGTTATTGATCCTCCTCCTAGGACAAGGGTTCCAGCAGTCACGGTGCCTGTAGTTGATAAGTTTTCGTTTCCGAAACTGATGGCACCTGATGAATCGGTTATTGATCCATTCGCGAGTGTTAGGTTTCCTATCGTAGACCCGGTACCACTGTTGATTGTACCTGTTGAGGTCAAGTTTTCATTGCCAAAACTTATTGAACCACTTGAATCAGTGATCGATCCACTCGCAAGTGTCACATTACCAACCACAAGTGTACCTGTTGTGGACAAGTTTTCGTTTCCAAAACTTATTGCTCCACCTGAGTCCGTTATTGATCCATTTGCCAGTGTAAGGTTACCGATCGTAGACCCGGTACCACTGTTGATAGTGCCCGTTGATGTTAGATTCTCATTGCCAAAACTTATGGCACCTGATGAATCTACTATGGAACCACTTGAAATTGTTACATTGCCAACGTCTAGTGTACCTGTCGTGGTTAGATTTTCATTGCCAAAACTTATTGCTCCACTTGAGTCAGTTATTGATCCATTTCCCAGTGTAAGGTTACCGATTGTTGATCCTGTGCCACTGTTGATTGTACCCGTTGATGTTAGGTTTTCATTGCCAAAACTTATTGCTCCACTTGAATCTACTATGGAACCACTTGACAAGGTTACGTTACCAACCACCAGTTGACCTGTAGTGGACAAGTTCTCGTTTCCAAAACTAATTGCTCCACTTGAATCGGTTATTGATCCATTCGCGAGTGTCAGGTTACCGATTGTGGATCCTGTGGCACTGTTGATTGTGCCTGTTGATGTAAGATTTTCATTTCCAAAACTTATGGCACCTGATGAATCTACTATGGAACCACTAGAAAGTGTGACATTGCCAACCACCAGTTGACCTGTAGTGGACAAGTTCTCGTTTCCGAAACTAATTGCTCCACTTGAGTCAGTGATTGATCCATTTGACAGTGTAAGATTGCCCAGTGTTGATCCTGTTGCCGCTGATATTGTGCCTGTTGTGGACAAGTTCTCATCATTGAAAGTTATGGCACCACTTGAATCTGTTATCGATCCATTGGCCAGTGTTAGGTTGCCCAAGGTTGAACCTGTGGCCGCCGATATAGTTCCTGTGGTTGTTAGGTTCTCGTTGCCGAAAGTTATGGCACCACTTGAATCTGTTATTGATCCGTTTGCCAGTGTAAGGTTACCGATCGTGGTTCCTGAACCTGCTGTGATGGCACCTAGGAATGTTGTTGTACCAGACACGTTTATCGATCCATCAACTATCAGTCCGTCGTTGATGTTAATTGTGGTTGAGTCTGTTGAACTCAGTGTTGTGCCTTTGATCTGAATGGCACCGAATACCACGTTCCCAGTGCCGGCCGGTTTGATGTTAATGTCCTCGTTTGATCTTGTGCCTTCGATGTTGTTGTCATTGATCCTGAAGGCTGGGAACAGCACGCCACCTGTGCCAGCGGGTTGGAAAACTAGATCTTCATTGGATCTTGTTGCTGATATTTCATTGCCAACAAAGGATATATCACCAGCCGATAATGGTGACAGATACAACTCTGTGAAATTTTCATTCACTTTGTTCATTGCGACTCGTAAATTATCGCCTGTTCCGTCGTTTGCGTTTGATCCTATGTTTAGTGTCTGCTGAGCCATCTTTAAACCTTAATTATCCTTCTTAAAACAACAATCTCATGGTCGTTTAAGTTACTTATCGTACCTCTCAGTCTTAAATTTCCACTGTCTAAGTCTCCTGAGACTGAGATCAAATTCACTTGGTTTCCTACGTTTCCATAAACAGATGTGAACACATTAGTACCGTCGTGCACCGATTGAACTTGAAAGGATTCGAAGTTGTTGCCCACTGAGTCTGTGACCTGTACGAGGTAATATACGGCCCTGTATGCTGTTGCACTAATCGAATCCAGCGTTGCTACCGCTGTGGAAGTACCCGCACCTCTGGCCAAGTTTACCCTGTATGCATTTACTTTCGTAGAACCTCCCGATGTCGAAGTTGCCGACAGTGTTGTAGTGCTACCGGCGTGTCCGACTGATAATATGATCTGATCTGTGCCTTTAGTTGATGTAAGTCCGTATTGAGTCACGAATGCGTTGGTGCCATCACTGACTACAGCCGCCTCACAGATTGCTGAATGGCCTTCTGCGGCGTTGTGTGAAACTATCACGTAGTGTGCCGCTTGGTATGTGCCAGTGCTGAAAGTGTCCAGAGTAGTTGTTGAACTTGAAACTGTGACATTTCCTATTACGTTGATGTTTGTCGAACTCCTGTCTGCTTCGTTGTCAGCCAATCTGATCCTGTATGCGTGTACTCTCAGATTTGTTTCCAGTCCTGCCGCTTTAAGTTCAACGTTTGAACCATTTATCGCCGCGGTCAATGTAATTAGATCGTTGTTTCCTGTGTTCACAATGTTGTATGTGGAGACAAAGGCATCAGTGCCATTGTGCACCAAGGTTGCCTCGCAGTTCATTAGTTCTGTCTTTGATGCGTTGTTCACGGAGATGTAATACTTGGCACCTCTGAATGATGCGTGTGCCCACGAGTCTATGACTTCGCTGGCACTGTCCACGTCTGTGTTTATCACGACAGCCGCTTCATCCTCGCCTGAATATCCTGTTGAGTCGTCATCTCCCAGGCCTATCCTGTAGTAGGAAACACTGTTCTCGGGTGAACTACCTGTGCCTAGCAATCTCACAAGGCCAGCGTTTATGTCCACTGTGGTTGTGACATGATTGTTTGTTCCTGTCCTTGCATTTATGGTGCTTGTGATAAAAACATTTGAGTTGTTGTGCACCACGGAGTGTTTGGTGACTTCGAACTCATCGCTGGCATCGTCCCTGTTGACTGCCAAATAAAATGCACTGTCATATTGTGAGGTAAGAAAATTATCCTGGACCGCTACGCTTGATTCTATTCTGTCGTGTCCACCTGCCGCTGTCACATGATCTATGTCGGTCCGATTAGCGAATGAAATTGTTGTTCTACCATCTTGCACGTCTGTGTCTGTGACCACGAATGACGGTGGAGCGACTGTGGACAACACTTTATTTGCGTCCGTCTTGATCTGGCGTCCCGCCACCATGCTGTTGGGAAACGTGAAACCGTTTATGAGAACATTGCCTGAACCACTTGGTAGGAACAATAGGTTTCCACCTGTGTCCGTTGACTTAATCTTGTTGTCCGTGATGTTTACATTGCCTGCGTTGATGTTTGGTACAGTGAAGGAGACTGTTGTGAAGTCTCCCGCCGCGGGTGTTGTGCCACCTATCACTGTGTTATCCACGGTTCCTTGATTCATGTCTATTTTTGAAATCTGTACAGATCCTGTACCGTTGCCCGATAATACAAAATCGTCATTGGACTTGGTGACCTTGATCACGTTGTCGGTCAGGTTGATGCTTGAATCTATTGTCAAGTTAGAAACATTAACAACACCGGTCCCCCCAGGCGAAAGATTCAAGTCTGCATTTGAACTGGTTGAAATAATGTTGTCATTGAAAGTGAGATTGTCTATCGTTGTAGAGCCAGCGAAAGATGTTGCTCCTGACACTGTTGTCAAACTGCCAAGCGTTGACAGTCCACTGACATCCAATGTCCCTGTTGTGGTCAGGTTGTCATTGCCAAAACTTATTGCACCTGTTGTGTCAGTGATGGCGCCACTGCCCGCAGTCATTGTGCTACCGATGGCCATGCTTGAGGCCGACGTTGTAAGATTCTCATTGCCAAAACTTATGGCTCCTGATGAATCTGTTATTGATCCATTGGCCAGCGTTAGGTTACCTATCGTGGATCCTGATCCTCTTGCAATGGTACCTGTCGTGGTTACGTTCTCATTGCCAAAAGTGATAGCACCTGTGGAATCTGTTATGGATCCATTAGCCACAGTCAGTGTGCTGTTGATCGCAATAGATGTTGAACTAGTTGTCAGATTTTCATTACCAAAACTGATTGCTCCACTGGAGTCTGTTATTGATCCATTGGCAAGTGTTAGGTTTCCTATGGTAGACCCAGTTGCTCTTGCAATGGTGCCTGATGTGGTTACGTTCTCATTCCCAAAACTGATTGCTCCACTGGAGTCTGTTATTGATCCATTGGCCACAGTAAGTGTGCCAATCTGAGATGACGTTGCTGTCGTTGTTAAGTTCTCATTGCCAAAACTTATGGCTCCTGATGAATCTGTTATTGATCCATTGGCCAGCGTCAAATTACCTATTGTGGAACCTGTTGCCCTGCTGATTGTACCTGTCGTAGTTACGTTCTCATCGCCGAAAGTGATAGCACCTGTGGAATCAGTTATGGATCCATTGCCCACAGTCAGTGTGCTGTTGATGGCAATTGATGTTGCAGTGGTTGTTAAGTTCTCATTGCCAAAACTTATGGCGCCTGAAGAATCTGTTATTGATCCATTGCCCAATGTCAGGTTACCTATAGTAGAACCTGTTCCTCTGGCTATTGTACCTGTCGTGGTTACGTTCTCATTCCCAAAACTGATTGCTCCACTGGAGTCAGTTATGGATCCATTGGCTACAGTAAGTGTGCTGTTGATCGCAAATGAAGTTCCTGTTGTTGATAGATTCTCATTACTGAAACTGATGGCACCCGATGAATCTGTTATGGAACCGTCTGCAAAAGTTAGGTTGCCAAGAGTGGAACCAGATTCGGCTGATATTGTTCCTGTTGTGGAAAGGTTTTCATTTCCAAAACTTATTGCACCCGATGAATCTGTTATGGAGCCATCCGCGAATGTGATATTGCCAAGACTTGATCCGGTCTCCGCTGACAGGGTTCCTGTCGTTGTGAGATTCTCATTGCCGAAACTGATCGCTCCGGATGAATTGGTTATCGATCCATTCGCGAAGGTGAAATCTGCGACCACACTGGGAGATACAAATGTCTGTGCACCACTGAACGTGAAGCCACCGCTGGTTGAAAAGTTCCCATCAACTACTAGGTTCTCGTTGATGTTCACAATTGATGAATCTGATGAACTTATTGTTGTTCCGCCGAAACCGATTCCCTCTATGACCAACCTACCGGCACCATTTGCCCGCAAAAATAGATCCTCGTTTGATCTTGTGCCTTCGATGTTGTTGTCATTGAGCGTGATGGCCGGAAAAACAATGTTTCCCGTGCCAGATGGTTTGAATACTATGTCCGCGTTGGACTGCGTTGTGCTGATTTCATTCTGGATAATACCCAGTGATGACTGGGCGAATGGCTTCAAATATAACTCAGTGAAGTTGTTGTTGATCTTGATGCCGGCTCTCCTTATGGTATCACCCGTACCATCATCGGCCAAAGCGCCTAAGTTTATCAGTTCCTGTGCCATATCGACTAATATTTAGTGTATTTTAGGTATATGCATCTAACGGCTATTAGCCTGTGCTTACTCTAAGATCGTTACCGCTTCGGAACAACTGACCTGCAACATTTGGGTTACTTGTAGGTAGATTGGCCATTAGGATCTTAATAGGTATCATTTCAACTGCGCCTGTACCTGTTGCATCAAGTTGCAGGTTGTCATTGGATCTGTTTGCTGTGATAACATTATCGGATATCGTTATGGCATCCAAAACAATATTACCTGTTCCGTTTGCGGTTAGTGTGATGTCTGAATTGGTCGTAATTGGTGAAATTGTAGTGTTATTGATCTGTAGTTGATCTACTTCAATTATACCTGTTCCATTCGCTTGGAGTTTTAGGTCACCATTTGTCACAGTAGTTGTAATAGTTCCAGTTGATCCATCACCTACCAATTGGTATACTTCTTCAAAATTACTGTTGATCTTGGCCATTGCTGTTCGCAATGAATCACCTGTGGCCGGATTTCCCAGTACTCCTGTGTCGATGTTAAGTTTAGTCATAATCTTGTAATCGTATTTATTAAATAATAATATGTTCATTGAAACCCTAAAAACCATGAAGTTGTACAAGAGGGAGAGCAAACTAGGCACCATGCACAACTACCACAGGAAAAACCTGATCTACGTGTTCAAATGCGATGCCTGTACGGAGACATTCATGAGGCCAAAAAGCAAGGTAGATCCAGAACGTGCATCTAATGACTACAAGCACGTGTGCAACAACTGTGATTCAAAGAAGTTCGCCCAGTCAGTGGGTGTCAAGATGCGTAAGGTGTATCAGTTGGACGCTAGCAGTACCAAGACCCTATAACTGTTTCCATCGGATGTCGTCACGTGATCCCGTGATCCATCTCTGCAGATCGGCGTAGATACCACATTTGATGTTGGGTTGATCGAAGTACCAACGCAGGAACGGATTGCCCTCGAGATACTCCTTCCTGTTGATGAAATGGAAGTTGGTGTTGGGAAATTTCCTAAATGTCTGCCGGAGTTGGTACATCCATTCATATTTGAGATATGCCTTCATACTGGCCCTGTCCGGATAGTTTATGCTGTCCTTGTAGATGTTGTTGTGCAGTCTGCTCGGGGTCTCCATCTCCCACTGTTGGGCACCCATGATGTCGAAAGCCATTATGACGACGTTTTTTATGCCAGACTCAGCGGCCATCACAACTGCACTGCAACCGGAACCTCTTGCCTTGGAGAAGTCATTGGTCTTGATCTTGCCGCCTTTCTTGACGTCACCTCCACGCCACACTCTATAAATTTTCAGACCGTCTGGTATGTCATGTTCGTGATCGCCTTCACAGATGTAGTCCCATTTGCTTACGTCCTGTGGACCGTGTATTGTCGGAGATTCCTTGCCGCTGTTGTGCCACTTGGTCAGTTCCTCGTACATGGGAGGGTTCACCGCCACTATGTGGTCGCACAGCATGGGATGGTCTCGGTATATGGCGTTACATCCATATATTGTGCCATGTCCTTTTAATTTGTCTATTGGGAATATGTTTCTTGATTCACCGTTGCCTATTATGAAAGCAGTGTCCATTACACTCCAAACGATTCTCCACAACCACAACCGCTCGAAGCGTTAGGATTAGATACCTCAAATTGAGAACCAAACACTTCTTCTTTCCAGTCTATCTTTGTGCCTGCAACATACAGCATACTTGCGTCATCCACGACAAATTTGCCTGTGTGCCAGTCTTCTGTGTGATCGTCAGCACCCACATCTTCCTTGTTGTCTATGAATCCCCACTTGTACTTGAATCCTGCACAGCCTCCACCTTCAACCATGAGGCTGACAGCGTACTTGTCTGACTGTTTTGCCAACAACTTTTCCATTTGATTTTTTGCTTCTTCTGTGATTTCAAACCATTTCATACTATTAATTATCTCTCATTTCTGCCGCTGTTTTGTATTCCCACCGACATCCAGAATCTCGTTGCATCTCTCTTCTTTTCAAAACTCATGTATGCGTTCTGGTCCTCCCAGTTATGACGTATAGGATCATACAAGTCTGTTTGTTCGAACCACCATCCCCACTTGCCTTGGCAGTTTGTCTGGCACCATGATATGCATTCACCCATGATACCGTTAGAGTTCATGTCTATGTTGTGTTCGAACTGTTTCTCATATCCGCAATCCTCAGGAATCTCATCCATTGCTGAATTGTTTCTCTTAACTTTAACTTTTCCGTAACTTCTCATTAATTTGTATAGTATCCTATTCCGTATTTTTTATCAACCACATTTTTATTACATTTTTGTGAACACTCCACGAAAGTGTTGTTGTTAAAACTATCGAAGAGTGTTTCCCAGATATCATCATTTAGGATCTCTTCTATAGACCTATTACTTTTTGCGTTTACAAGATGTTTATTTTTAACAAAAAAACTGTCCTCCCACTGTATTACCTTACCATTGTGTTCTAAACTTTTATAAGGGAAACTGGTCCAACTACAAGGAAATATTGTTCCTTCAGCATTCATGTACAATCCTCTATTTCCTATCAAGCACATGGGCACAATGTCGCCTGTAAATTTTTTTTTTATTTCGTTAAACTTCTTGTAATTTGTTTTCATATAATTTAATCTGACGGGTTTCCTACTAGATAGATTTACAACCTGCCTTTCATATCGGTGAGTTTTGCTAATAAATTTATTACTGGGTTCTAAGGGATCATGATCCCCACCATACGCATCGCCATACTTAGATCCAAATTTCGTGCTATGGGTGAGCTGTAATTGATCACACCCTTGATCTTTGGCCAACTGTTTGATCAAGTCTAACTTGTCTTCGTTGAATTTAAATATTATTGTGGCCCAATTTACAAACATTTCGCTTTGTTGAGCACAAATCCTCATTCCGGTCATGATGCTTTGCCAATGACTGTTGATCCTATAAATGTCATTTGACTGCTGATCATACCCATCAACACTGAAATTGATTGTGTCGCGTTTGTTCGACACAGCGGCAAATTCTTTCCACCATTTTTCAGTTTTGTAACTGCCATTTGTTATGGTGAATATCTGTATCTCAGGATTGTAGGATTTAATGTACCTGATTATATCTATATAATCTTTAGCATATATCGGATCGCCAACATCACCGCACATTGTAAATCGCTGAGTGTGTTGTAATATTTTATGCGAGAACACCCTCTTGAATTCCTCAAGCGAAATCTCTTTCTGCATCCAACTGATATCTGGATGTTCTTGCCTCGGACATCTTGGACATTTTAGGCTACACTTTGAACTTGGTTCGACGTGCCAATGATACAGTTGCCATCCGTACCTATTCAACATAAAAATAAATCTCCGGTACGTAAACTTTATGTTCTAAAATAAACTTCATCATTTCGGCGACGTCTTGCGTAGACAACTTGTTACAGTTACGTGATGCTACTAGTTTCGTATCTGTAACTCCCGGGTTGACCAGATATGATTTACATGCCGTTGTTTTCAAATTTACAATTTTACAGTGACTTTCACGTAATTCTTTTTTGTACTCGACATAAGCACTGTATCCGGAACTTGAAGGTTTGTAGGTCGCGACAGAACTCCCAATCGAAATAATTTTTTTACTTTCATTTTTCCATTTCTCAAAGAAATACTCTAGGAGTTTGGTCTGGCAATCTGCCTCCCATGCATTGTTGATGAACACATCACACGCCTTTAACTTTTCATACACAACAGATGCATCATTGATATCACCGTCGACTCTGTTAAAAACTACAAATTCGTAAGGCAGTTGTGATATGGCATGACCTATACCGGATGTTGTTCCTGTGATACCTATTATCATTTCCAGTTGTCCTCCACCCATTTATCTGCACATTCCATGGGATTTGGTGAGCCATGGAACACCGCAACCCTGTTATCTGGTTGCACCTTTACCGGTGTTTTGAAATATTTCTTGCCTTCTTTTGTTAACAACTTTGTGTCTTTGAAGCCGATCATCTCCCACTTGTATGATCTTATCCAATCGTCTGGGAACCAGGTAATGTCTTTGTCGGCCCTCTTGGTTATCCAGTCCTGATCTCCGTGGTTCTGTTGCATTATCTGTGTTGACCGTTGCTGGAATTCCGTCCATAGATAATCCATAGTGCCTGCCTGCCAACGCATGACACTTGAGTTACTCATTTTCCAATCTTTTATCCTGCACCTGTTGAAATCTCTTATTATGTTGAACTTGCCAGGATTGGTGAACAGAGCGTCGATGTTGTCAAATATCACAACATCCAGGTCAAAATACAGTATGTTGCCCTGCAAGGGTATCTCTGGTGCGAACATGAAAAGTTTGCTCCACCATGTTTTGATCCATGGATCATTGGGTAGTTTTATCACGTTGATGTCTGGATCCAGTCCTGAGGGATCATCAGTCAAACAATGAAACTGATAAGGTACGGTAGTGTGTCGCTTGACCATGCTGTTGAGCACGTTGGCGTACTTGGAAGGGTACTTCACACCCCACTTAACGCACACCACATGATTTGTATCCACTGTCTAATCCTTCCATCTGTATTTGTTTCCAATCATTACTCTCGAGTGTGTAAGGAAAATTGTTTGCAGTATTTTCATCACCCGATATCTGTATTCTATTGATATTTAAATTATTTTTCATGCTCTCATAGATACCTTGGAATTTGGTGTCTTGGAAAGAAGTTTCTAGATTGACTTGTCCCAGTTTGATGTGTCCCAGTGATAACCTTGGCTCCTCCCAGTCGTAGTTGTTTTCCGCAAGCCACTGCCTGTATTCGTCCATTTCCTTTTTCTTGAACCAGTGCGTCATTTCTGTAATGGTGTTGCCCCATTCTATGTCAAATTCTCCCGAGTAAAACTTTTGATGATTTATTTCAGAACACAACGCTTCTGTCATTACAGGTGCATGTTCGTCCCTAAACACTTCAAACAAAGTTTTGCCCACCTGTGACCAGTGTAAGTAGACACCACCCAACTCCCTGTCATATCTGTTCTGCTTAAACAGTTCGAAATCACCTTCGTGTAGATCATGCCTGGGTGCGTTCAGGAATGTTGTGATCTGTGAAGGTCTGATCCAATCGGGGTCGACCACACTTTTCCTGTATGATAATACCCAGCTCTCAACCTCATGACATATATTATTCAGTTGTCTGATGGCATATTTTGTTTTTGTATCGGCCTGTTTGTAGTATTTGGAAATTGACCAAGCAGTGCCTTGCAGTTCCTCAAAATATCTGTGTAACAAATTACAGGCCTCGTGTTTAAGTCTAAGGCCAGGTTTATCCATCTCATTGCCGTCTGGGCAAAGTCCTGTTTTTAAATTTGCTGAATATTGGAAATCATCTGGGACGAATGGATCTAACCTTTCGTAGGGTGGATCAAAATCGAACGAATTTATCTGATTGATGTTTTTGTTAAGTTCTCTACACAAGAAAACTAGGTCTCTTTTTGAACTTGCCCAACCGAGAAAGCAGAAATTTTTCTCCAGTATTCTCTTCTGTGCGAGATTGTCCCTTAATGCTTCTATGAACCTCTTGCCCAGAGGCGTGTCATATACATCGATCGTGACTTCTTTGCCGTCGTAATCTATGATGATTTTATCTTTTAGAGTAGATGGCACTGTTGGCTCCGTGTTCTGCACATTCCACTTCCACAACATAACATCTATTGTCAGTTTTCTCTCTGATAAGTTTATCTGCGAAGTCAAATGCGTGTTTGGCAAACATCTCAGCACCTACACCATCAAACATCACAATGTCTACAAGATCCAATTCCTCAAGCTCTCTGAACTTGTCGAGGTGCGGGTCATTCACATCTAATGCGGTCTTATGATCAAAGTGATCTTCTAACCATTTCTTTAATGGTTTCAGTCCACCAAAATCCACTGCCCAGTTCTTGTTGTCCAGTTCCTTACAACCGAATGTGAATTTAAATTGTAAACTATATCCGTGTAGCAAATGGCAATGTGAGTGATCTGCGTTGGGTTGTCTGAACACACAGGCCAATCCTATGTTGTGTCCGTATGTTTTAGTTGAGTAGTAAGTCATCTTTTCTCCTTGCGTTGATGACTTGCAGAGTGTTTATAGAGGGATGAAAGTCTTTTAGTCCTCTCGATCATCAGTTCAATTTTTTGTCAATCTTCTGATCTAGGTCAAACTGGAACGCAACGTCTCTGATGCGTTCTGTCAGTTCGTTTGGTATATTTAACTCACCGTCTATAATACTTTTTAAAAAATGTATCAACACAGTGAACTCACTTCTGTCAGCCACTGTCTCGGGATCAATGCCGTGTTGTTCCATTGCGTTAAGCATGGCCTCTGACACGTCCACCAGTGCCTTGATGCTTGTTGAGTGTTTGTCAAAATGTGCCATTATGTGATAATCTTGGGTTTTGCAGGAACCTCAATCTTGCTGAACACCCTGTTGTACTCATCAGCGATCTTGTCATTGATGTGTGCAATGGATATCAACTTGTCCGTTGCTATGTTGAACGGTTGGTCCTGTCTAGCAGTGGAGAAAAATGTACCAAATGCCAATCCCTGCGGACCATTCATTAGTACAAGTGCCTTCTCAATACTGACGTATTGTGAGTCGGTCCTGCTAAGATATTTTGCGATGACCTCTTCCCCTGAAGTCAATTTTAGAGTAACTAGATCTCCATCTTTTATTTTATCAAACATATGTCTTATTATAAACTATCCTACGAGTTTGTCAATGTATTTTCTCAACTCCTTGTCCTGTACGTTGGGAGGAATGTTATTGAAAAAGAATATCTGGTAACTGTCAGATCCATACTTGCCAATGCCGTGCAACTCGCTGGCTTCTTTCCTGTCCCACGTTAGGTACTGTTCTGTCATCTTCCTTATTCTCTTTGATCGAACTGCCCACATGCCTAGAGGCTTCAACATATCCTGTTGCGTTTTTAACCTACCACGCAGATACGCTTCGGGGTTAGGATATCTAGCAAATAATTTTGGTAAGACAATTTTCACATGCTTACGATATGTGAGATTGAGGCACATCACGCCCACCATGTGCTTCCACCTTTTGTGAGGCGCCTTAAGTTGTTGTTGCACCATCAAGTGATCTACCATTGGTTTACTCATACAACAATTTTATATTATTTTACTTTTTTGTCAACTGTTTATGGATCCATTTGGCCAAACCTTCGTAGGTATCTTGAAAAACATTTTTATGTTCTTTCCATTCGTCTGGCATTTTCCAACCTTCTTGGTTGACTATGATCCATCTGCACTCTGAGTGTTGGAATAATTTATTAAATTGGTATATCCAGTATCTTGGATCAACTGGTCTTTTTATGTAAGTGTAGCCCTTTGAACCCTTGTATATATTATTGACATTTTCAGGTTTGTTTTCTTTGCCTATCCCCCAGAGATCCATCCCCACTAGAAATATTGCTTTGGGTTTGAAACTGATGCCTACTAGAGCGGCAAATTGTCCAGTGCCCCAGTGGAAGGGATCGTCCTGTCTTTTGTCCCCATCGTAGGGCAGGTCAGGCACTTTCTTTACATTAGGCCAATATGCAAATTGTTGGTACCAATTTTCTCTTGTGAAGATTGTGGTATTTTTACCACATGTGTTTGCGGCCTCCTGACACATATGCCTGTCGCAGGCAACCACATATTCTAAATTATGATCCCGAAACAATGCATTACAACCAACCATCGTTGTCACGTTTTTCAATGGAGTCAGATCGAATCCTCTCCTGCTTTCACCGTTGCCTATTACACTTACAAACTTGGTCATAAACTTATTTAATCACCCCGTTAAACTGCTTTAGAGCTACATACAGTGCTGGTAAAAACAAAGTTGGAACAGTTGCACATTCTACTGATTTCCGTTGATTAAATGCCATACGGTGAGATACTTGTCCCAGGCCTTTTGCAGTGTAGGGTACTTTCTCCTCAGTGCGATGGCCTCTGCATTTACCATTTCCGCCTCTTCGTATGCCTGTTCTTCGTCCTTGGCCTGCTGTGATTGTTCCACCAAGACACGGTCACCGTTTGGTAATTGTTCATACACTGTCTCACCACCGTCAGGTGAAACATATATGGGATTGATCCTTCTTACTTTCTTTTTCATGATAGGAAAATTGCATATTCCATCAGTCTTGTTTTCCTTGTCCATGTGTGTCACCCTCTGAATAATATTCATAGTGGTCCGCTCCTGGGTGTGCGTGTCTCATTCCGCCTATCTTCTTGGCGTCACCCTCGTGCCTGGGTATGAAATGTATGTGTGGCCACATGATTGTCTGCCCTGCCGGTTTCCCCATGTTCATGCCGATGTTGAATCCGTCTATCTCTCCTGCCTTGATCTTTTCATTTCCGTAGTCATAGGCCATGCCGTAGGATCTGCCCACGAAGTGTGCGTTTTTCTCCTTGGGTATGAAAAGTTTGTGTCCTTTAACACAAGGATATCTGTCATTGAAAACGAAAGTAAAGTCTGACTCCATGATGGGTGAGTCATTGCCCATCCACACGCTCTCATCTACGCTGTCAACTGGTTCGTATGCTTTCTTGTAGATAGATTTTTTTGATTGCATTTGTTTTGATAATTCCTACTCTTATATTACTAGAATTTGGTCTGTGTTGCAATCTAATTTTTTCCCAGTGCTTGGTTTTTGTCACCGATGGATTGTATTCCAAGACATTCAATAAATTGACCAATGCCTTTCTTACTTTCTCCGCACCGCCGTGCTTTTTACAGGTGTCTGATCTGCCAACGTCAACTATTGTGTCGTTTACTTTTATCTTGTACACACATGGCAGTCGGATCCATTTAGTGACAGGATCTTTTCTATGTGTTATTTTATAATCTTTTACTGTGTATAGGTCTTCTATGTTGAACCACTTAATATCTGACATTTTTTATTCCCAACTGCTTGTACACCTTTTGTACTTTCCTTGCTTGGAAATAGCAATCTTCGAGAGCATTGTGAAGTCCTGTTCTTTTTTCATTTGGATCACGAGGCACTAGAGCAAAAAGTGTTCTTGAATCTCTTATCTGCCAGTACTGCCAGGGTTGTGGGTGTCCTAACTGTGTGTATAGATTCTGTAGTATAGCATAGTCGAACAATGGACCTTGGCACCAGAACACGTCCACACCAACACTCCATTTGTTTACTGTCTTTATCATGGCATCCAGTGATATCCTGTCCTTGTCTCCCAAGGCTTCTTCCATAATTTCTGGATCCTGCCGTCCCCACCAGTCCAAGGTATCTTGCATGACATCTCTGCCCATCTCGGTCTGTGAGTCCACGTCCACTCGGAAATACATGCCCTGTGCGGGTTCTACGTTTGTGTAGGGATCAAACTTCACACCACCCACTGTCAGTATAGTGGCATTGGGATTGGTAGATAAAGTTTCCAGATCTATCATAGCATGTATCATGTTGTTATAATACTATGGAATTGTGGTAATGTCAACTATACGTCAAGATCAACCCAATTAATAAAACTCTTGGGCAGGAATTCAAGATTCAATCCACGACGTGATGAGAACTCAGCCAGGTAATCCGCCATGTTGACTCGGTGTGTGTCATCTGGCGTGTCCTTTATCATGTGCAGTAGCCTTTTGAATTCTGGTAAATCTTTTTTGGACCGAGTGCTATCAATGAAATCCATTTTTGATTGCGTGTCGAGGACGTGTGGCATCATCCAATCGGCACCCGTGAGATTGTTTAATGTTATCTGATGGCTTCCGTGATATTTGTCATAGAAATCAGCAAACCCTAGAATCGACAGATTGGAGATTGTTGATATGAATTGTATTTTATGACCGTTTTGTTCTATCATTTTAACCCTGTCCTGGAAATCCCTCCATGTGACTCCGTGTCTAATAAGTTCAAATAACTCTCCTGTTGCTTCTCCCGATATTTGAAATTTGACGTCCATCCCTTTGGTCTTTTGTAACACCTTTTGCAATCTGTCATTACTAACACCCAATCCTGTTGTTATCGTAATTTTTTTTCCATGAATGTGATCTAGCATCTGATCCAATTGGTTGTTAAGCAAAGGTTCTCCTCCTAGAACCAATATACTGCCTAGTTCTGTAGACAATTTAATTTCCCTGAGTATCTGAGAAAAGAACCTAGACTCCATGCCACGTGATTTCTGTTTCATCTTGGCCCATAGGTCACTCCACTCATCATTTTGCTTGGCCGCAACACCACCCAACAAGTAATCACCGTTTTTTGCGATATCTCTTTGCCACGACGAGCTCCATTCTGGCGAACAGTACATGCAGGTGAGGTTACAATCTGTGCTCAAGGAAATGGCAAGATGTCTTATAGGTGCCTGTGGATCAGTTATTTTATCTTCGTTGATGTAGTCCTGTCTTGCACTGGGCAATCCTTGTTCTTCATACTTGTAACAACCATAATGACAGGACGCACAGGACTTGTTTTTTAGCATGAGTTTTCGGTCCTCTAACATGGTTTCCGTGTGGAACAACCTGCCGGGATTGGCCTCCAACCAGTCTAGGTCCACCCTTTCGGGATAGGCCTTGCAACAGTTGTACAGCAATCTGCCTTGCACATGTACCTGCATCTCAGTGAATTTAGCGGAACAGTAGTAATCCTCCATGCTGTTATTTAAATGATGTTATGTTGCTACTAAAATTAGGTATCTTCGCCTATCTTGTAGTAGTCTTGGTATTGCTTGAATTCATCTTCAGTAAGACAATACATCTTACCGGAACTCTGAGGCCATTTCTCCATGGCATAAATTTTGACTTCTTCGCCGGCGGCCTCACACAATACTTTTGTGTCGTATTTTTTTAACTCGTACACACTCTCGCAGGCACCGGCAATGCACATATAAACCACCAAAATAAATTTCATACAAGTATTTACGTACAGGCAAAATGTGTAAAACTAGCACATCTGTGTTTTGGTAAATACACGCATATTATGGATTTCGTAACATTGATCGCAGAAGTGGGTTTCCCAATAGCAGGTGCCCTGGCGGCGGGTGCGTTTGTGTTCATCACACTGAAATTCATCTTGGCATCGGTCACAGGCAGTGTGAACACACTGAAGGCCATCATAGGTGCACTGGACAACAGGGTGCAGACCATGAACAATGACCTGGTCAAGATAGATGCACTGTTGAGTTATGTGCTCAAGATCAGACCAAACGCAGAACGTATCGCGGCCAATGAGGGCAAGGACGATGCGAGGAGAGACTAGATGCACAAGGTGACGATATTGATTTTCCTGCTTGGTTTGATATGTGGCATGATGATAGGTGTGGCGATTAATCAGCCCGTGAGGGAACAAGCACCCAGAGGGGTGCAAGGATGAGCATGGGATTGGCATCACTGATAAAAGATTTTGGG
>Ga0209535_1000515_pt1 | contig 27545 bp, 35 predicted proteins | sample LinPmetageLP28_FD_184041 | JGI IMG/M metagenome (GOLD analysis project Ga0209535, IMG submission 184041) | Marine viral communities from the Pacific Ocean - LP-28 (SPAdes) (version 2) | ecosystem: Environmental > Aquatic > Marine > Oceanic | place: Pacific Ocean | collected 2009-08-22
TCAGAAGCAGTACTTAGATTCTTGCCCGATAAGGATACAACAAATACATTTTTCTGGACTGAGAGAAACATGATCAAATTACCTTTCGCAGGTATTAAAGGTCAGACTGACTCAAGACCAGTACAGGTACAAGTACCGTGTATGGAGATGTATGGCAAGACTTGCCCAGTACTAACGGAAGTTCGACCATGGTTCAAAGACAAGAGCATGGAAGACATGGGCAGAAAATATTGGAAAAAGAAAAGTTACATTTTCCAAGGTTTTGTCACAACGAATCCGTTGGCAGAAGACACAACACCTGAGAATCCGATCAGAAGATTCATTATTGGACCTCAGATCTTTAACATCATTAGAAGTGCGTTACTGGATCCAGAGATGGAAGAGATGCCTACTGATTATGTAAAAGGTGTTGACTTCAGAATCAACAAAACTACAAAAGGTGGTTACGCTGACTACTCAACATCAAAATGGTCAAGAAGAGAAAGAGCTCTGGACGAAGCAGAAAGAGCCGCAGTAGACACACACGGGTTACACAATCTGGGTGACTTCAGACCAAAAGAGCCAACTGACGCAGAAGTAAAAATAATTAAGGAGTTATTTGAGAAATCTGTAGAAGGTGAAGCTTTTGATCTAGAGCAGTATGGACAGTATTACAGACCTGCAGGAATGGCTTACCAAGCTAGACCGCAAGTGACTGTACCGACAGCAACTCCAGTAACCGAAACTGCACCAGCAAGTGCACCTGTTACGGAATCTGCACCAGCACCACAACCAGCGGCGGCTCCGGCAACGGCGGCTCCTGCAGGCGACAGTGCCAAGAGAGCAGAGGACATCTTGAAGTTGATTAGATCAAGACAAGCAAAATAATCTGACAAATGTTATACGAGATCGATGGCAAACCTGCATTTCGTATAAATCTTTATGATCACACCGTTGCCCACAAATGGAAAAACTTAATTGAATCCATTTATGTAGGCGACGGTGAGGACATAGATCATATGAGAACATTTTTTAGTTTACGTACACGTGACGAAATCAAAGACATGTTGCTAGACGCTGTAAAAAACATTAACACTTTTTTAAAAACAGAATTTATAAAAACACCTAAACAAATAAATTGGAATGATCAAGACTTGTACAACACACTACACATGGCATTTGAAAAACTATCCGGAGACTTTGACAATCCTACTAAATTAATAAAAATTGCACCAATGAACATAAAAGAAAATATTAGAGATTTAAATCACTGTGTACACGCATTAGAGCATAGTTCAAGTGAAAGCACACTAGATCAATTACCTATACAATGGACTAAGAAAAGAATAACAACTCCGAGAATTAAGCTCACAGAGAAAGAACATAATTTGTTTCAATTTAATCAAACAAAAAATGAAGTATACCTAGCATACAATGAATTAGGAAAAAGTTATATGGATTTGTGTAATGACGACTTACCATTTGATTATGATGCTACAAAAAATAATCATTACATCGGTGCTGATATTGATATTGCACTTAAGGATAAAAAAAATATATTTGGATCAAATTTTATCGATTGGTGCAAGGACAATGACATTGATCCTTTAGAAAAGAAACACGGTATTGGCATGTTGGCAATTGGTAAAATACAGATAATAAACATGGAACATTTGACAAAAGACAGTAAAGCAAATATAATAGTAGAAAGGAACTAAAAATTATGACAAAAGTATTTGACGCAACAAAGTTTAGAAAGAGTATAACAAAATCAATACAAGGACTGGGCATAGGATTCAGCGATCCCACAGATTGGATCAGCACAGGAAATTACGCATTGAACTATTTGATGACGGGCGATTTCAACAAAGGGATTCCGCTAGGAAAAGTAACTGTACTTGCAGGTGAATCAGGAGCAGGTAAGAGTTACATAGCATCGGGAAACATTATCAAGAATGCACAGGACCAAGGTATATTTGTTATACTGATAGACACAGAGAATGCACTAGATGAAAAATGGTTACAAGCATTGAAAGTAGACACATCGGAAGATAAACTTCTAAAATTAAGTATATCCATGATCGATGACGTAGCTAAAACTATTTCAGAGTTCATGAAAGGCTACAAAGAAGCCCACTCAGACGACAAAGAAGGTGCGCCTAAAGTACTATTTGTAATTGATTCATTAGGCATGATGCTTACACCAACAGACGTAAACCAGTTTGAAGCGGGAGACATGAAAGGTGACCTAGGTAGAAAACCTAAGGCACTGACAGCTCTTGTGAGAAACTGTGTTAACATGTTTGGTTCATGGAACGTAGGACTTATAGCAACCAACCACACATATGCATCACAGGACATGTTTGATCCAGATGATAAGATATCAGGTGGACAAGGCTTTATCTACGCAAGTTCGATTGTTATTGCAATGAAGAAACTTAAATTAAAAGAAGATCTAGATGGTAACAAAGTCACAGATGTAAGAGGTATAAGAGCCGCTTGTAAAGTTATGAAAACAAGATACTCTAAACCTTTTGAATCGGTACAAGTTAAGATTCCATATGAAACAGGAATGAACCCATACAGTGGACTAGTTGATCTATTTGAGAAAAAAGGTGTACTAGTGCAACAAGGAAACAGACTGAAATACATTGATAAAGCAGGTAAAGAACACATTGACTTCAGAAAACAATGGATAGGTGATAAATTAGATATGCTTATGAAAGACTTTGAAGAAGAAACAGACTTCGCTGAAAAAGAAGATACTGATGCTCCTATTGAAGTTAATGTAAAACCTAAAACAAAAACGAAAAAAGAAGACTAATGATCGACTTTACACACGAAGACATTGAACGTTTATGGAACTCAGTTATACATTACGTCCCCGAAAGACAAAAATTGGATATGGCAATTGACTTTATTAAGAGTTTAGAAGATATCGGTGTAGAACATGACGAATTAAAAGCGTCAGCAGAGTACGATCCAAAACTCGAAGAAGCAATAGCAACTGTGTTCGAAGAAGATGCAGTGGATGAAGATGGTTATAGCGAGGATGAATGATAAACTGGTACAACGAAGTTAGCAGAAATTTAGATAAGATACCAGACTGTGTTGCATACTTTGACAAGGAACTACTTGATGCAAGAAAGCAGTGCAAAATATACGGCAATCTTGAAAGGGCAAGTGCCTCATTACCAGGCATAGTAGAAGAAAGATTCAGCCAACTACAACAACTTGAAGCAATACTAGAATACCTAAACATAGAATTAAGAAGATTACGATCAAAAACATTTAGGAAATATCTAGAAAATTACAACAGAGCATTATCAAGCAGAGACGCAGAAAAATATGTTGACGGCGAGGACGATGTTGTTGACATGGACAAAATTATTAACGACTTTGCATTGATACGAAACCAATGGTTAGGCATCACTAAAGGTTTAGATCAGAAACAATGGCAAATCACAAACATTGTAAAACTGAGAGTAGCAGGAATGGAAGATGCCGATATCAAATAATAGAATAATACTCACAGACGTAGACGGAGTACTCCTGGAATGGGAACATCATTTTACTAAATGGATGTTGCAACGCACACTGTTTGATGAGAGAGGTGCTAGATATCACCCTTATAGATTATTACCAGACAAACAAAACACATACTGGATGGAAGAAAGATTTGGTCTAACCAAAGAACAAATGGGTAAAGAAATTAGAGAGTTTAATAGAAGTGCATGGATGGGTACGCAACGACCTATGTTAGAATCGCAAACATGGGTAAAGTTACTACACGCAGAAGGATGGACGTTTATTCCAATAACATCACAAACATCAGATAAGCCGGCACAAGAATTGCGTAAGAAGAGAATGGGAGAACTATTCGGAGAACAAGTGTTTAGCAATTACCACATACTAGGCACAGGAGCAGACAAAGATTCAGCATTAGCCGAATTCCACAACACCGGGCTGTATTGGGTCGAGGACAAGCCAAAGAACGCACTAGCCGGGCTCAAATACGGTTTAAAGCCTATATTAATAGACCACGAATATAACCGGGACTTTAAACATCCTGATATCATACGAGTAAGTAATTGGCAAGACATACACAAATTATTATCAGGAAGAAAATGAAAGTTTACGTAGGACACGACAGCAGAGAGGACATAGCATACCAAGTTTGTGAACATAGCATCAAGAGAAGAGACCCATCAGCAGAAGTTATTCCCTTAAAACAAAAACAAATGAGAGACCAAGGACTCTACACACGTCCTGTGGATAAACTTGCATCAACAGAATTTACATTCACTAGATTTTTTGTACCTTACATTAATGACTTTAAAGGTTGGGCAGTTTTCTGTGATTGCGATTTCCTTTGGAAAATACCAAGTCATGAACTTATAAAGTATTGCGATCCGTCTAAAGCAGTTGTTTGTGTGCAACACGACTACACACCAAAAGAAACTACAAAGATGGACGGACAAACACAGACTGTGTATCCTAGAAAAAATTGGTCTAGTATGGTGCTTTGGAATTGTGAACATCCTAAAAATAAAATATTGACCCCGGATTTACTAAATGAAGAGTCTCCAAAATTCTTACACAGATTCAGTTGGTTAGAGGACAACGAGATCGGATCCTTACCATTAGAATATAATTGGTTGGTAGGGTGGTACAAGGAACCAAGAGACGGCACACCAAAAATACTGCACTACACAGAAGGCGGACCATGGTTCGATGGTTACAGAGATTGTGAGTACGGCGATGACTGGAAAAAAGAATTAATAAATCTATTCAGTGCATAATGAACTGGGATCGCATCAAGAAACAGCATATTTTTAAAGAACCGGTAGAGCATATCTACACAGGGCAACTGTTTGATCGTAATACATATGATAAACTTTACGAAAATATAAATGACCTATCCCATGAGGTATGGGTAGAATTTGATTCAAAATATAAAATCCCGTTCCAGGTATACGACGATATCAGAGAAATAAACAAAAACAAAAAAGTTATCTGCTTGTGGTTTTTCACTGACAGAAATGATAAGAGCTCGGGAGTAGACATAGTATTATCGGGCAAAAAACTTAGGTACTTTCATAACACTTTTTTGATTACAGCATCAAAAGACATTAGAGTTTTAGAGGACAATCCTAGGCAATACATACATAGACCGTTTGTCCAACTAGACCTTTCCGAGTCTAAATACAAAGAACTGTTAGGAAAATTCGCATGATAGGGAAACATTTTTTAGATAAATGTCTCAGAAGCACTGTAGAGCAAGATCCATGGGATCATCAAATAATAAACGATACACTTCCGCAAGAAGATTTCAATACGCTTAGAAAAGAATGCGAAGAATTAGATGTGCCTAATGATAAACTTGTTGTGATACACCCAGCAGATTTTGTTAAACATAATATCTCATTTTATAATAAAATACATGACATCAGCAAGACACTGAAAGATAATGCTAAGACACTATGTAAACAGTTTCCAAATCACCGATGGTTTGAAGACCTAGGAGTAAATGCTCATTTATCAATTACACCACCGTTGCCTTATAAATTTTATATACATCAAGAAGGATTAGATAAAATTTGGAGTAGTGTGACTTACATTACACCAGAGAAAAACGTTGGCACTAAAATGTACACAGCACAGAACGAAGATGCATTTGTTAAAGAAGCGTCGTGGCAACCAAATAGTACATTTATATTTTGTGGGCAACAAGGTAAAACTTGGCACAGTTACGAAAGTAATCAGTCAGAGCAAAGAATAACGTTAAATTTATTCCTCACAAAACGTAATTCAAAATGTTTTTATCCAACCCAATAGATTTTATCTATTTGCATTTGTCCTTCGTGGTCGTCAATCTGCTCACTTTTATTAAACCCTAGAGACTTCATATAATCATCCATTTGTCTTTCGTAAGGCATCTCGGGAAAATCTGTGTTTTTTTCAATGTTCACTTCTTGAATGACATACTTCGCCCTTTTAAATATCTCGCTGGCACCTTGCATTACAAGTATTTCTGCACCTTGTACATCTTGCTTTATTAGATCAAAATGTGCATCCTTACCAACCAATTGGTCCAAAGTTTTCATCTCTCTTATTTCCCAATCGGAGGCAATGTTATTAAAAATTGATGCTCCCTTTGTATAGGTGATTTTTTCTTTGGTCCCTTTTTTAATTTTACGTAGGTAAATTTTTGTTTGTTTATTTTCATTTCCCAACACAGCAATATGATAATTTGGAGTTATTAATTTTAAATTTTTTTCATATTTTGGTCCGGCTTCTATACAAGTGTATTCCGCATCGGGCCATATTTTCTTTACTTTTTTTGTCCAAAATCCATTCCATGCTCCGATGTCTAATACAGATGTAGGTTTGAAATTTAATCTTGATAGGTACTTGTACATTATTAGTTTTTTTTCTTTCTGTACACAATGTCAGGCCAAGTTTTGATCAACACTCGGAATCCAAGGTTAGATAAATGTTTTTCAATTTCAATGTTACTACTGCCGTACTTTTTACTGTTGTTGTTTAATTCAATCATTAGATACTTTACATTATTTAAAGTATCGGTTGCACCTTTGAGAACTTCCATTTCTAGACCCTCCACATCAATTTTAATCATGTCTACGTTTTCTAATCCTAAACTATCTATTGTGCGTATAGGCACATTGCCTTCTTCGTCGATTACTCTTGTATTTTGTGTCGAACTTTCTTCACTTAATTTAATTGAACTATTTTTACTGCCCACTGCATGATTAAAAGTCTTTATGTTTTTAAACTCTTTTAGATTCTTTTGCAAACACTCGTAATGGATATTGTTTGGTTCAAAAGAATTAATATTAGTTGCAAACTTTTGCATGGCCAAACTCCAAGTGCCACACCATGCACCTACATCTAGAACATTATTCAGTGTAACTTTATTACGTGAACAGTATTTTATAAAACTGTTCAAACATCTATCTTGCACATAAGGTGTACCTTTTTTCCTCCAGTCCTTAATTTGTGCGTCATTGGACGGAACCCAAAAACCGTTTATCTGTTCGATCATTTTGTAAAAATATAATTGTATTCGTTATCGTTACGCTTATGTTTTGATTTAAGACTAAAACCTAATGCCTCTATCATTGCAACATAGTTAATATGCTTGTTATCTATCTCGATCAATATTTCTTTAGCATTCTGGAAAACATTCATAGAACCTTCTATCACTTTATCCTCATATCCATCCACATCAATTTTGATGTAATCAGGTTGTGGCAAAACTTTCCTTTCTACTAAAAAATTTAATGGCAGTTGCGTACAGCCATGATAATAATTTCCTTCTTTACCAACTATATTACTTGCAACACCTTCATGCATATTTGTAACCTGCATTGTTGACAGGCTTATATTATCCCCAAGTGCAATACAATATGCACTACAATTTTTTAATTGGTTAAGATTAATACTATCCAAAAGATTTTTGTAACTAGCCGCATGTGGTTCAAATGCAAAAACATTATTTTGTTGCATGATGGCACTGTATAGTGTATAAATTCCTATGTTGGCTCCCACGTCAAAAAACACACTGTCCTTTGAAAAGTTTTTTATCCAATTTATTGTTTCAGGTTCTTTGCTTAATATTCTATCAACTCTGTTCTTAATATAATTTTTTTGATCTTTATTATTTGCAAATAATATTTCTTTGTTGTTTGCGTTGAACACAAAATGTTCGTCTGGGTAACTTTTTAACTTTGGCATTATAAAATTCCTTTGGCCATTAATATTTCAACAGCAGTACCGTCACTTATTTCTTCTGGTGTAAATTGCTGGTATGCGAGGCTATACAACCATGGTTCTGGACCTGCGTAAAAAGGATCTTCGATATCTTCTATATTAAGATTGCCCATTGGTTCTGCAAAACTTTTCCTATCGCAAAACACAGGAACACCCATACAAACGGCTTCAACAGCACTTATGCTACAACTAGTTACACAGGCCCATGCATCTTTAAGATCCTCAGATAGAGGCACCTTCGCCTCACTTGGTCCCGATGTTCCCCTGCCCCTGGGCTTTTGTCGAATTCTAATTGGTCTGTCTGTCACTCTTTTTAATTTTGTTATAGTTTCTTCAGTCCAGCTGGTGTTCTCAAGATAATTGTGTATGCCGGCTGAGCTAGGACATACCAAGATGTATGAACCTTTCAATGTTGGTGCTTTAATCTGCATACCAAACTTCTCAAATCTGTCCGCCTTGCAATCTTTTAAAAACGTTGCATGTATTTGATTTTTACATACCCGCCAGTAATGGTTGTCGGGCTGTAAGTTTTTGTTATCGAATCTGCCAAAGTAAGGCGTGTCTGTATACCAGTAAGTTTGTTTACGTTCTTCTAATGTTTTTATAAGTTTTAGATTGTTATTAACGAACCCCCAAAACATAGAATTACTAATAGGATCAGTTTCTACTGCATTGTCTAGCTTTGTGATCTGATCGGGCCATGACTTCTCAACACCGTTGAACACTTCCCATGCTTTGCTTTTGCTATTACTTAATGGTGCGTAGATTGTTAGCATCTATAAATTCTTTAAGTTGTTTTGCCCAGTCCTTGTGTCCCTCTGTACTAGGGTGTGGATCTCCGGCTTTGCATTCTTGTTTGTTTTCAACAGTATAGTCATAGTGACTAGTATCAGGTTTAAAAAATCTATCTTTCTGTATCTTATCAAACATAAATTTTATATCTTCATTTTTAATAGTTGCATCAGATAATGTGTTGTAAAACAAATATGGATATTTTTTATTATGGAAATAATCTTGTAAGTCCAGTAATGCCAATATTGATTCGATCTGTGTAGTTTGATCTATGTCCATTCCGTTCTTAAAAAGGTATTTTGTAAAATTTTGTGTTTGCATGTCTCTGTTTGGATCCCATGTTTTCCATGTAGTTTTCATCGAGGGAAATTTGTGTGCTTTGTATCCGTCACACGTGGGATAGTCAAATCTGTTTCCACCGCTTGATCCTATAAGAAAGAAACATTTTTTTGCTTCTTCGGGGAATTTCTCACACCAAGTCCTGGTTGTCCACATCATTCTCTTCGATCCTCTTCCTCCGCCTGCAAGATTCACGGCAACGTCTACTTCCATTAGTTTTGCTAATTCTAATCCACAATGTGTGAGAACATTGTCCTTTGGTCTATAAGTTAGAAAAGAACATCCATTTATGAATAGTTTGGTAGGCATAACTCTATAATTATAGTATAGTTATAGGCAAATTACAACATGAAGAACATTGATTCAATCAAGTATTTCTTAGACAGATGGGAAACTGTTGACAACAGTTACAACTACACTGTACCTTATCACGAAGACATAGATCCAGACTTTACAAGTTTACCAACTTTTGTTGCGGAATTTCATAATTGCAAAGTACATAGTTGTCCGCTTTTAGCAACCATGGGACAAAAACTTATTACCAATCATATTTGGTCGCTTACACATCAACGTAAATTTAAACCTTACAAATCACACAAACTTTGGAAGGACTGGGGAGATGAAGTACAAGTCGATCTGCCACCTGTTAGTAAACACTTTCATGAAAAATATCACTACGTATGGTTGCCCATTGACGAGAACAGTGTAGGTAATCCATGGCACATATGGATAGATGTAATATCTAAATTTAGGTTAATGGAAAAGAGATGGTCAACAGATTTTACAAGATACTGCTATGTGTTGGCAAACGAAAGCAAATATTTAGAAAGATGTATTAAAGAATTATTCCCGGAAGTTAAAGTTCTGGTCATGCCAAAAAATGAAACATGGCAGTTCTCCCATTTGCTGGTACCAAGTGCAAGTAATTCAAATGACGGAGTTACTACTCCTCATCTCGCACAATGGCTAAGACATTTCAAAGGTCGGCCGGAATTAAAAGATGTAAAACCTCATAGAAAAATTGTGGTCTTACGTCCTGGTGCAAAAACAAGAAAGATAATAAACTCCGACGAGTTGATGTTAGCACTAAAAGGATGGGAAACAGTGGCATTAGAGAAGATGACTATAAAAGAGCAAATGAAAACTTTCGCCGAGGCAACTCATATTGTTGCGGCACACGGTGCAGGATTAGTAAATCTATTGTGGTGTAGTCCCGGCACAAAAGTTATTGAGATACAAGATCCTAAAATGATACACAAAAAAGTCTATCCAATACTATCTCATCATCTAGGACTAAAACACGAACTTTATCTAGCCAATACTGTGCCAATAAAGATGCAAGGCGGCAAGAAACCACAAGGCGTCAAAAGATTTAGCGACCTTATAAACTTTAATGTAAATGTATCGGATCTAATTAATCGTTTAGATTAACTTCAGGAAATGTTTCTTTAAGAAAATTGTGTATTTTTGAGTTTTCTTTATACTTGTCTCCACCTGCAGAATGTAAAAAAAATGTATCTTTGTATTTCCAATTTTTCTTTAATCCGTTATTTTTTACGTTAAACATTGGATCCATATCTTGATATCCCACATCACTTTGTATCACTGCCCAATTTAAAAATTGTCCGTCATCGCACTGTCCGTCAAATTCCATATAACGGTTGACCCACGGCATCATTTTATCTCTGGCTTCTCTAGTAAGCATCCATACCCCTGTTTGGAAAAATGTATCACTTACTTTAGTAGGATTACAATCGTGTAATATTGTATCCTTGAACTTTGACTTTATAGTTGCTGGAGTATTTTTTCTATATTTTCCATAAGCTGGAGACTTGAATGTTGTAAGGTTATTATATTTTGCGAATATATCTGGTGCGTGATCTAACGCAAATACATCAGTGTCTACATACAATACCTGATCATATTTGTCTAACCACTCGGAGTTAAACCAAAGGTCAAATCTTTCCCACGTAGGATGGGTATAATGAAATACCGGCTTTGTAACACGTAAATAATCATGTCCAAATTTAGAACAATATTTGCGAAAACTATGTTCTGAATACTTTTCTACAGTGTTTGAAGTAATACCATTGAACTTTGGATTATCATACAGATTAATGTCTATGTAATATTGAATGACCAAATTCTTCATGAAAAATATTTATGGATGGCAACAGCATCAACTTAAATATTCAACAATGAAAATTAAATTAATCACATCATACAAGCCGGGAACATGGCAACAGTTTGCAAAACGTGGAATACATTCCATGGTACAGAACTTGCCCGGGGGTGTAGATATCTTTCTCTACTGCGAAGAACCAAAGCCGGCAGATGTAGATCCTAAGATAACTTGCATTGACCTAAATACGGCTGAGCCGGAGCTTTTCAATTTCAAAAACAAATATAAAGACGACCCAGTTGCTAATGGAAAAATACAAACTATCCATGGTGGGGTGCGTAGGTCAAACAAACTTACAGGACTTGATAAGGACAAAGATTCTTTTTTATGGGACGCAGTAAGATTCTCTAACAAAGTATTCTGTATTGTCAACGCTGTACGTAATTCAAAAGATTATGATTATGTTGTTTGGTTAGATGCTGATACATTTACTTTTAGACCTGTGCCTCTAGATTTTTTAACAAACATTCTACCCGAAGACACAATGTTAACTTACCTAGGTAGAGAAAATCCCACGCTCGGTGATGGCGGCGTGTATCCAGAATGCGGCTTTGTTGGATACAATCTAAAACACCCTGAGACACTTAATTTTGTTAACGACTGGGAACAACTGTATGTCACAGGAAATGTTTTCAAACTGATAGAATGGCATGATTCTGCTGTGTTTTGGGAACTGTCTAAACAATACAGGAAAGAAAAGAATGTAAAAGTACATGACATAGGATATTGGAAAGGAGTTAAAGGACACCACGTGTTCGTAAACAGCGAACTTGGTTTTTACATGGACCACTTCAAAGGTAAAAGAAAGGCAAACAAAACTTCAACGAAAAAAGACCTGCGACTAAACCCAAATGCAAAAGTTGACGTACAGAATGTTGACTATTGGAAAAAAGTACCACCAGCGTAAACAACCATAATTACATTAAATGAAAAAGATTGCATTTGTTACAGGAATGACGGGACAAGACGGTCCTTACCTAGCCAAGCATCTGTTAGAAAAAGATTACAAAGTTTATGGTTTGGTAAAAAGGTATAGCAATCCAAATCTATCAAATTTAAATTACCTAGGAATAGAAAACGAGGTTGATCTGATAACCGGCGACATAACAGATGATGCCAACATGAATCATTTGGTAAGAACACTACGTCCCAATGAATTTTACAACTTGGCCGCACAGAGTTTCGTTGGTGCCAGTTGGGAACTTAATAAACAGACAAGTGAAGTAAACGGAATAGGTGTACTAAACATACTTAATGCAATAGTAAATCAAAATCCACTTACAAGATTTTATCAAGCAAGTACAAGCGAACTATATGGAAATGCAAACATAGAAGGTGTGCAAGACGAAGAAACACCTTTCCATCCACGTTCACCATATGGTGTGTCAAAACTTTATGCTTACTGGATGACAGTGAACTTCAGAGAAAGTTACAGCATACATGCTTCTAATGGAATACTGTTTAATCACGAATCACCTATTAGAGGAAAAGAATTTGTAACAAGAAAAATTACAGACGGAGTTGCTAGAATAAAATTAGGACTAGCAAAAAAACTTACTTTAGGAAATCTAGATGCGAAAAGAGATTGGGGATTTGCTGGTGACTTTGTTGAGGCTATGTACACAATGGTACAACGGAAAGATCCTGGAGACTATGTAATATGCACAGGAGTGCAACATTCTATTAGAGAATTACTTACCCATGCTTTTAGAACTGCCGACATAGAAGATTGGGAAAAATATGTTGAGTCTGATCCACGTTTCAAACGTCCAGCGGAAGTACATGCACTGCATGGATCATATACAAAAGCAAAAGAAGAATTAGGATGGGAACCTAAAACTGAATTCAAAGACATGATTGCTTTGATGGTTAATGAAGATATCAAGAGACTTACCCATGATTTACGTTAGTGGAACTAACAGAAAACTCACTGAAAAATATGTAGACTGGGCCGTACAAGGTTTGCCAGATGCTCAAAAATTATTGTCTACCGAGATAGTTAACAAGACAGACTGCACGAAAGCAGTGCTGTTTGGTATACTACGTGGCACACATCTAGTTTACAAATGGGCTCAGCAAAATAAAATAGATTTCTACTACATGGATAGACCATATTGGGGGGAGACAAGAAACGCTCCTTTTTATACAAAAATAGTAAAAAACAATCATCTAAAGAACTGGCAAGAGAATAGACCCGATGATCGTTTTAAAAATTCTTTTCCGTGGCCTATAAATCCATGGAAGAAAGATGGCAAAAATATAATAGTGTGTCCACCATCCAACGCCATGCAAGAATTTTTTGGAGTGCATGATTGGCTTGATCGCACACTAGAAACACTGAAGGCAAACACCGACAGACCTATCATAGTCAAGAACAAAGGGTATAATCCTATCATTGGATTGAACAAAGACGGGGGTTATATTGTAACAGGCAAGGACAATACAAAACCTAGTGGACCGATTGATTGGGACAATGCTTATGCAGTTGTCACATACAATTCAAATATAACTTTAGAAGCAACTACGAGGGGCATACCTTGTTTTACAGATACGCACAATGCATGTGCACCTATATCAGAAACTGATTTCGCAAAAATAGAAACACCTAAATATATGGAAAGGGAGCCATTATACCATTCTATGGCGTATGGACAGTTCACAGCAGATGAAATAAAAAGCGGATATGCATGGAAAGTATTAGATGAAAGTTGAAATATTTAGAAGGACAGTAAAAGACAGACGTAGGGGAGCAAGTTGGGATCTCTTGCAATACATGGCCGAGGGTGTGAAGGCATGCGGTGACGAACCGGTGATTGTCAATGAAAACATGGTCGGACCTTGGCAGGCAAACGAGATGGAACCAACAGCACCGATTGGTTGCATGTTTGGTTATGGTGGGACAAATCAAAGACATCACACGAAAGGTAGAAGATTAGATCTAGTTGAACGTGCAAAGAAGAAGGGCATATACATAATAACTTTTGACGGTGGATTGCTTTCTAGTTTTGGCAATGTGCATGGACCTGAACATCACTGGCGTGTATCACTATATTCACCCATGAACAACGGTGACTTTTTAAGCGATGGCTCACCCTCTGACAGATGGGAAGCGGCCAAATCTAGATGGAATGTTAAGAGTGAACCATGGAGGAAATCCAATCAAGATGATCCTATTATGTTTGTTCTACAACCTAAAGATAATTGGAGCATGAACGATCTCGATCCTATAAAATGGTTCAATGGCGTGTATGAAAAATTAAGACCTATAACAGATAGAAAATTTATTGTGAGGCCCCATCCTAATCATGTTGTTAACATAGAAGAACGAATGAGCGAATTCCCCGACGATGTTGAGGTTATTATAGGACAAAAATATTTCCAAGGAGATGAGAAAAAGTACTACAGATTCCATTTCCAAGAGGCAATAACTAATATTCATGCTGTTGTTACTCACAATTCTACTGCCGGTGTCGACTCTTGCGTTCGTGGAATCCCTACCTTTAATACCTCAGATCTTGCAATTAGTTGGCCAGTAGCAAACAAAGATCTAAACAATATCGAAACTCCGGAACGTCCTGACAGAACTCAATGGTTGTATGACCTTGGGTATAAATTATGGAGTGAAAAGGAAATCAGAGACGGTACAGTGTTTAAAAGATATAAAACAAAGTTAGGATTATAATGTGCGGCATATACGGTATAACTGAACACAATCCAGAATTTATACAACAGTTTATAAAGACATGTGAACACAGAGGACCCGACGGCAACAAGGTCTGGTGGGATCCTGACCATAAATTAACACTGGGTCACAACCTGTTAAGCATAATGGCAAACCCACAACTTTCTATACAGCCATGGAAGACACCCAAAGGTAACACACTGGTGTACAATGGTGAAATTTTTAACTACTACGAATTAAAAGAAAAATACAATGGGAAAGGTTTTGCAGGTATCACTGGCTGTGATACAGAATTATTGGCTTGGGGATTAGACGAATTTGGTCTAGACTTTATCAACGAGATAGATTCAATGCACGGCTTTGCATACTACCGCAAGGATGAACAGCAACTTTGGTTATCTAGAGACCATGCTGGTATCAAACCATTGTACTACGCTGAAATTAAAGAAGGATTGGTGTTCGGATCCGAAATAAAAGGAATGCTTGACAAGGTACCGGGAAGCAGGAAAATGGATAACCTAGCAGTAAGTTTCATGGCAAGGACAGGAATAAATGCTCTGCGTAATACTTTTTTCACTGGTATTAAAAAGTTATTGGCCGGAGAGACAATAATCTATGACATAGCAAAAAAACAAATAATAAAAACACACAGGGTGCATATCAAACCAACAGGTGACAAAAATTTCAACATAGAAGAGTTTAGAAACATGGCACACAAAACAGTTGAAATGTGTTCTATCGGGCGAAGGAAGATTGGTGTGTTCTTGAGTGGCGGTCTAGATTCTAGTGTTGTTGCATATGAACTAAAGCAGATAAAAGGTGAAGCAAACACATTTACAAACAGGATGAATCCAAATGTTCAAGCAGATGAGGACTACAACAGTGACGCTAACTGCGCCAATATATTGGCCTCACAAAATAATTTTAATCATAAAGAAGTTGTAATAACGCCAGAGGCATTTATAGACAAGTGGGACGACAGCATATATTACATGGAGCAACCTGTATACAATCCTAGTATGTCTATGTACTGCTACACCAACAAGTTCCTAGCAGATAATGATATAATTGTTACACTTGCTGGAGACATGGGTGATGAGATTTTAGCAGGCTATCCAAAATATTGGAAGATGAAAAATCCCGAATGGCTACAGAAACAAATAGGAAAAACAAAAATAGAAAGTTGGGACGATGTCTTAAAACTCTGGCTTAATAGAATTAAACGTCCATTGAAACTTACAGACAACCCTGTAAGTGATGACATACTACTGAAAGAGTTTAAAAAATGTTATGAGGGTGAACTATGGAATTCGAATGATCCCATAGGCTCTCATATGGCGTTAGACTGTGTTGCTCAGGTACCTGAAGAGATGTTCAGCAGAAACGACAAGTACGGTATGGCCTACAGTATGGAAGGACGTTTTCCGTTAGCAACTAAAACTTTTATGAGATACTGCATGAGTATACACACAGATAAGAAACTAGGGCCAGATAAAAACGATACAAAAATTCTTATTAAGAAAGCCTATGCAGGAATACTACCTAGCGAGATTATTAACAAACAAAAAACAGGATGGACCGTCCCTGTAGGACATTGGCTTACAACAAGTACAAGTAGCAAACTTAACAATTTCTATAAGGAACGAACAGGCACAGCATCTAAACTGGATGTAACAAAGGCAAGTCAGAAAGCAGGCAAGGCGCTGATCCCTGCATGGATTGTCAGTGACTGGATTAAAAAATACAACATGACAAGGTAATGTAAATATTTGGAATGAAGATTAAAGTTATAACATCATACAAACCCGGCACATGGAATCAGTATGCCAAACGAGCAGTAGATAGTGTGCTAGAACATTGGCCTGCAAACACTGACGTGGTTGTATATCATGAATCACAAACACAAGACATATTTGAACATCCGAGAGTGCAATGGCTAGACGCTCACGAAGTACAACCTGAATTATTAAAATTCAAAAACAAGTACAAGCATGACCCAGTCGCTAATGGTGAGATACAGCAAATACCAAATGGGGTGAGGAGACCGGGCCCTATGCCAACAAAAGGATCATTCCAATGGAATGCTGTAAGATTTTCTAACAAAATATTCTGTGTCACACATGCAATAAAATCATCTGGTGGTTATGATTATGTAATATGGCTCGATGCAGACACATATTCTTTTAGACCTATGCCGGAGAGTTTTCTAATAGAGTTACTACCCCAAGACAGTTTAATAACTTATTTGGGACGTGAGAATCCTAAACTTGCAGACGGAGGAAAAGATCCGGAGTGTGGATTTGTTGGGTACAACCTTAATCATCCTGAGATAAAAAATTTAAACAATGACTGGGAGGACCTTTACATAAATGCAGGTATCTTCAAACTTACATCAGGATGGACAGACTGTTCGTCTCTCTGGTATCTATCAAAAAAATATCAAAAGGAAAAAGGGGCAAAAGTAAACGACATAGGGTATGCTAGTGGTGTAAAAGGACATCATGTGTTCATCAACAGTGTATTAGGATTATACATGGACCATTTCAAAGGCAACAGAAAAGAGTCTGGTACTAGTTGGAGAAAAGATTTTAAACCACAATCACGTGCAGAGACGAAAGACATTGCCCAACTAGACTATTGGAAGCAGATTAAAAGCTAATGAAATTAGAAGTTTGGACACAGCACGGACCTTTGAATTCGGAACCAATATTTAAAGCGTTCATTGAAAGTTTAAGAGAGGCGGGAGACGAAGTTGTATTAAACAGTAATAGTGATGCCGACGTGGCAGTGATATGGAGTGTACTATGGCTAGGTAGAATGCGGAACTACAAACAAATATGGGAAAGATATAAACAGGCAAACAAGCCAGTGATTGTACTTGAAGTTGGAGGACTTAGACGGAACAAAAGTTTTAAGATTGCAATTAATGGTGTAAACAGGAAAGCAGATTTCGCCAATCAAGATGTGGACAACACTAGATGGCCGTTATTCAAACACACACTGAGCCCATGGAAACAGACCGGTGATAATATTATTATTTTAGGACAACATCAGGCATCCGAACAATGGAATGGCATGCCTAGTATGAATGTTTGGTTTGAACAGCAAATTGAGGAATTAAGAAAACACACAAATCGACCTATACAAGTTAGGCCTCATCCAAGAAACCCAGTAGGCTTCAATGCAAAAAAATATAAGAATGTTAGTGTCCAACATCCAATAATGGACAAGAATACCATAGACGACACGAACTTCAAAGAAACTTTAAAAAATGCTTGGGCAGTTGTGAATCATAGTTCTAATCCTGCCATGGAGGCTGTGATAAATGGCATACCTGTGTTTGTGTCTGAGAATAGTTTGTGTTATGACGTTGGTAATCATTCTTTATCAAACATCAATAATCCTGTAATGCCTGATAGACAAGAGTGGACAAACAAGTTATCATACACTGAATGGTTTCCGGAGGAAATAACACAAGGATTGCCATGGAAAAAAATTAGAAAAAGAATTTTGGAAAAATATCTATGAAAGATGTAAGAGTATTAAGACCACTCCCTAGACAAAATACAGTACAAGAAATACAATGGAAAGCATACCTAGGTGAAACTGTCAACACCAATCTAACAATACGTAAGGGAAAAAGAATACAGGAAACCGCTTTTTATGAAGATAGAGTAAAGGCAACAGCAAACGGCAACGCATATTGCATAGGCAATGGCCCATCGAGAAAAGATTTTGATTTGAATAGACTTAAAAGCACAGGACAAACATATGGATGTAATGCGTTGTATAGAGATTACATGCCGGATTTTATTTTTAGTGTTGATGCACAGATGACACAACAAATGGTCAAAGACAAAGTTTATGACCAGTGCATACACTATGCTCCAGTGTTGGAAGTTAACAGGCATCCTAGAGGAGGCCCGCCATTGCTCCACTTGGTTCCAAACAATCCACATTGGATATCTGGCAATACAGCTTTCTGGACAGCAGGTGTGCATGGACACAAAAACATTTACTTGCTTGGTTACGACTTTAGAGAATACGGTAGGGGACAATTGAATAACATATATCAAGACACAACAAACTATGGGCCACGTCACGATGACACAGTGTTCGACGGATGGTTAAAACAGTTTAGAGATATGTTGAAAATGAGACCTTACGTGAACTATACTGTGGTACATGACAACCCACCCGAATATATGCATAACTTACAAACAGGTACCGATCTAGGAAACAGTAAAGTTATAACGTATGCGGAGTTTGAAAAGGTGTTAACACCTTGATAGTCTAAGGCCTGCTGATTTAAATTTAGTTTTCCAAGCAAAGAAGTTAGCGTTGTGGTTTGAATAAGGATCTTTCAACCATGTCATTTGATAGAGATGCACCATTTCATGGGCAAGTGTTTCTATGAAGTCTTTCCATTTTGGAAACTTGCAATGTAGTTCAATATAGTATTCAAGTTCAATGTGGTAAGGGATAATCCTTTGATCAAATTTACCTTTAGGAGTTTTTCTATTATCCCAATTAGCTACACATCTTCCCCAATCTTTTTGTAATTTTTTGAGATACAACGGCACTCTTGGTAATCTACTATTGAAAAGTCCTCTGTTTATCACATTAAACCAATGATACAACTGCTGTTCTGTTGGTTTAAAACCAGCAATATTTTTATGTCTTGTCAGAGTATTTTCCAACTTAACTTTAAGTTGTTTTCTAACATTGACCTTTTTACTTTTAGTTTTTTTCATGGTTGACAGTATTACCAATTATGTTATACTATATTAATAATTATCTAAAATACTATGGACGATATGCACACAGATTTACCAAAAACTATTAACGAAGCACTTAAAATACTAGCATATAATGATTATTTTTGGGCAAATGCTTCAATGGTAGGAAATACAGCCGTAATTAGGCCACACCCCAAAGACAAGGCAACTGTTACGTCATTGGCAGAATCACAATATCCATGGACTGAAAAACAAGCCAGGTTAGCATTGGTAATACTAAAAAGGTACCTTACAAAGTTCCAGGCACATGGCATGGACATCAAACCATTGATAGATAAGCCAAAATACGAGGACGAGTTCCGGGTAATCAGTTTTGAAAAGATTATTGAAAAATACACAGACGAGGAAAATGTTGACAAGATAGAATTAAAATTTCCATACAATAAGAAAGTAATACAACTTATAAGATGTCTAAAGGACAAACGTGATATGCCTGCAGGGTACAGTCAGTATGACGGTGAAGCAAAGACATGGACTTTTTTACACAGCGATGTCACTGCTTACTACCTGACACTGATTGCAGTGAGATATGATTTTAAATTTATCGATGATAGTCTACTCAATGACTATGACATGATAAAGAAAGAAATAATAGGACATCGTAAACCAACTGCAAGAGTAATAGGTGGTGAGGTGGTATTAAGCGATGCGAACGAAACACTGCAAGAATATTGGAATACTAATATCAAAGACAAAGTTCCTTTATTACAGGTGGATGCTTTAAAAAACTTTGCTATAAAAACTAACGGCATAAAGATACCTGCCAAGTCACAATTGGCCTACAAGGTCGCTCACAATAACAATAATAATATGTGGATCGACTCGATAGGATATACTAAAAAAGAAGTAGTACATGCACTTACAGAGCTAGATTGTTTTCCATTAATGATTCCTGTCAGCGGAGACATTCACATGGAGGAAGATGTTAAAACTTTCTGGGAATGGTTAAATGCCTTTAAATCCACAGGAGTAGATCTACTTAATGATTGCAGTTGGGGATTTGACGTCAAGGAACCTGTGTACAATAAAGATTACAAAGACGGTTGTACTCCAGAAAGAACTACACTAATCAATAATAATAGATCACATGAGTTTTTCCAAAACTTGTATGAACTACATCAAATGAGTAAACAGTTTAAACTGATCAGCGATAATACCAAAATAATATTTGTAAGAAACAGAATACCAAGAGCAATGATTAAAAGTAAAATTAAACCAAGAGCATCGTTAATTGCACTTGGTGGTGGCTACTATGCCTCAGGTACAGATAATCTAAAAAGACTTCTTGAGAATCTTCCAAAAAAGTTGTATTATAGTGATCACCAACCGAGTAGTTGGGATTGGCAAGATCGTAATATAGTAAAACTTTAAATGAGCAGTTGTAAATTAGTAATAAAAGACGAAGTTAATGTGAAGTTCGAGAACCTATCTCTCGAATGGCGTAAGAGATTATCTAATAAATTCAAATACGAGATACCATATGCAAGACATCTACCAGCAGTTAAATTGGGTAGATGGGACGGGAAAGTAAGTTTCTTTGGGTTAGGTGGCACAACCTATTTGAACCTAGTTGACCAGATCATTCCAATCCTTGACGAGGGTGGGGTGTACATAGATGTTGAGGACCGTAGAGAGAAGCACAATTTTGAATTTAAGGTGGTGGACAAAAACTATCTATCACATATAACTTGGCCTAAAAATCATCCAGCGGCAGGACAGCCAATAGAATTAAGAGACTATCAAGTGGAAACAATAAACAAGTTTATTGAACATCCACAAAGCATACAAGAGATCGCCACAGGTGCAGGTAAGACCATTATTACAGCGGCACTGTGCCAACTGGTCGAACCATATGGCCGGACACTTACAATAGTTCCAAACAAGAGTCTTGTAACACAGACAGAAGAGGACTTCATTGCTTGTAATTTAGATGTTGGTGTGTACTACGGAGACAGGAAAGAACTCGGTAGATTCAACACAATAGCAACATGGCAATCATTAAATGTATTAGAAAAGAAAAGCAAGGACGAACACTCTGAAGTATTTGCAGAAGCAATAAAAGGAATTAACACAGTGATCATAGACGAAGTACACATGGCCAAAGCAGATGTTTTAAAAAGATTGTTAACAGGACCATTCGCACACTGTGGCATACGTTGGGGACTGACAGGTACAGTACCTAAGGCGGATTATGAGTTTATGGGATTGAAATGTAGCATAGGTGAAGTATCAAATAGAATACAGGCAAGTGAACTGCAAGACAAAGGTGTACTTGCAAACTGTCATGTAAATGTTTTACAAACCCAAGATCATCCACAGTTTAAAACATATGCAGAAGAACTTAAATGGCTGACAACAGATGATACAAGAATGTCCTGGGTGGCTAACACTATCAAAGATATATCCTCATCTGGTAACACACTAATATTGGTTGATAGAATATCAGCAGGCGAGATTCTCGAAAAGAAAATAAAGGATTCCGTATTTGTATCGGGGTCAACTAAAAACATGGATAGGAAGGAACAATATGATGAAATATCTACTGCAACAAATAAAGTTATTATTGCCACATATGGAGTTGCCGCTGTTGGGATTAATATTCCTAGGATTTTTAATCTTGTCCTTATAGAGCCCGGTAAGTCATTTGTAAGGGTCATACAGAGTATAGGACGTGGTATTAGAAAAGCAGAAGACAAAGACAGTGTACAAATATGGGACATTACCAGCAGTTGCAAGTTTGCGAAAAGACATCTGGGGGCAAGGAAAAAGTTTTACAAAGAGGCCAATTACCCGTATAATATAGAAAAGATAAATTATGAAAATCCTTACACTAGAAGATAGAACATACAAACTAGAAAAGATACCCGAATGGGTGGATGAAGATCTGCGATTTGCAGTTTTAGATAATTCAGATCCAGCTAATCCTGATTTCTTTTACATACCTTTAATTTTCTTAGAAAGTTTTAATGCACCGGCGGCAGTATTAGAAATAGGTAACTACAAACTTAAAATGCCATTAGATTGGAAAATGTTAATAGGTGAAGCAGGCCAGTCTGAAATGCATGTACTACCTATTACAAGTTTAAACGACAGAGGATTTGATGCGTTTGCGTTCAACCCATTGTCAAGCCCAAAACCAGAATTTTTTCCAATTGATGTTGTTGACATATACACAGAAGTAAAATGGTACTTTCCTAAAATCAAATCAGGACAGATGTTGGCCGTTCCATTAAGCAACGGACCAAAACCGATGTGTGCTTATTTTGTTAAGGATATTTCAAGACAATGTGAACAGGTAGATTATGGCTCAGTCTGGTAGAAGATCAATTAATATAGAAGCACCGCTTATGATCACATCAGACAAAGTTGCTGTATGGATGGATCAAGGCGAGTGGGCTATGGACTTCTTTGATTGGCTCACCAAAGTAAAACTTAATAAAAAACTTACAGGTTTACAACATATGCAAAATAAAATAAAATTAACTTTTATTACACCAAAAGACTGTACAATGTTCGGATTAAAATATGCCAGCAGAAAAAAATAGAAAATTTTTTGATCTTAGAAATGGATTAAAAGCCGTTGACTTTAGAAACAAAGATTACTTTGACCGTATAGACGACAAAGAAAAATCACTATACTCGCCATACATGCTGATGAGATATGTGTCAAGCACGTCTTCTAAAGATCAATTTTTTGTTGAACACTATTTGGAAATGGTCAACGAATGTGTAAACAAACATTGTTTCACACTAGGCAAACATAAAAAACTGTTATGGATATTGACCGCCATGTGCGGATCATTACAACAACAGTTCCATCCATGGATTAAGCCAATGAAGAGGGTTCCAAACAAAAGTTTAAAACAATTACAAAAAATTTATCCTACATGGAAAGAATCAGACCTAGAAGCACTTGATAAAATAATCAGTGATAGAGAACTAGAAGAATTGATAGAAGCACATGGCATCGACAAATAAATGCACATACTGTGGCAAAGAGTTTGCAAAGGAACGTACACTACAGGTACATCTGTGCGAACCTAAGAGAAGATACCTACAACGAGATGAGAAATGGGTAGTAAATGCATTCATGGTATTCCAAAGATTCTACCAGATACACCAACATAATTCAAAGACCAAGACATATGATGAATTTGTTAAGAGTCCGTACTACAATGCTTTTGTAAAGTTTGGTAGATTTATTATGCATATAAATCCTTTATACCCAGAGAAATATATTGAGTTTGTATTGAAATCAAAAATAAAACTGGATCACTGGTCGAGAGATGATTTGTATGAAACGTATCTAATCGAAGCACTAAAATCAGAACCGGTGGAGGCCGCATTACAAAGAAGTATTGCAACAATGATGGATTGGGCTACTGAACAAAACGCACAATGGCCTGACTACTTTAGATTGGTCAACACCAACAGGGCAGTTCAACACATACAACAAGGCAAGATAAGTCCATGGTTACTGTTAGGTTGCAGTGCAGGAAAAAGAATGTTAAAATCATTTAACGATGAACAATTACAAATGATTGAAAGATTTATAAACACCAGTTTCTGGCCAAGCAAGTTGAAAAGTTACCCAGCGGATCATATGCTCGTGCAAGACACGGCGAGAGAGGCTAAAATTGTCTAAGATAGATTTAGAGGTTTCAGATAATTTAGAATTTGATGATGGAGATTGTGCAGTGATTATAAAAAACGATGGTACAATAGGAAAAGTTATAATACCAAAAATGGATACGGAAATGCTTAACACAGAAGGCTACAGAAAACTTCTAGATGTAATTGAAATATTACAACCAGGGTCTAAAGAAAAATTTATAAAATTTAACGAAAAAGACAAAGGAAGTGTACACTAATGCCTGATGTAGATATAGATTTTTTTGACAGAGATGGCGTTTTAAAATTGTTTAAGCATACCCCTGCTACAATAATAAAAGAAAATAAAACAGAGAAACACAAAACTGGTGTTTACTTCCATGCTGTGCCTGAACATCCGGTTACTAAACATTCTAGTTTAGATTACAAGAAAGCGGAAGACAGAGGATATTTTAAGGTAGACATGTTGAATGTTAACATTTACAAAGAGGTTAAATCAGAACAGGAACTTGTAGAACTAATGATTCAAGAGCCTGACTGGGACATGCTGAAAGATACCAAAGTGGTAGAAAACCTTTTTCACCTGAATGGCCATTTCAACATAGTATCCAAGTTGCAACCTAAAAATATACAACAACTTGCGGCTGTACTAGCAATAATACGTCCTGCGAAGAGAGGACTTATGCATAAAGATTGGACAGATATTATGAAAGAAGTGTGGGTAAAACCAATAGATGGAAGTTACTTCTTTAAGAAATCACATGCTGTGGCGTATGCCCAGGCAATAGTAGTTCAGATGAATTTGATAAGCAGAGCTAAATATAGTTTTGATGCACCACAACAAAGTTAAAAAGCTCAAAAAAACTCCCCAACACAAAATAGTAGACCTGTCTGACAATGGACCGATGACCGCTGTTGACTTCGTTGCACATCTAGATTTCATATGGCGTGATAAAAGTAAGAGGCCTATCAAGGTGTTGAACAAGCAATATCAAATGAGTAAGAGATGGATACGCAACGAACTGCCGCATTGGCAGAAGATTTGGCACCCACGTGGTATCAATATTAGATGGGATCGCAGACAGCGGTCTTTTTTTTTGCGTGTTGTAAAAATTAAATAGGTCTTCTGACTAACTGGATAGTCTTCCTTTTGACCCGTTTCTTTGAAATATCAGAAAGCCTTACTGTTGGACCATGGACTATTTCTATATCTTTTGCGTTCAATGTGACCAATGTTGTACGGAAATAACGGAAGTCACCTTTAAGGAATATGTTGATGGGTATTTTTCTATTTGATTCATGCCACCAAGTTTCGCCATGCTTTAGAAATATCATCTTGTCCTGCGGGTTCATTATCCTACCATAATCATAGAAACTAATGACATTAGAATCTTCGTTCTGTACTATACCTACAAACTCCAAATCGCCTTTTCTTATGAGGCTTAGGAACGGGAACTTGTCCCTTAGAGTGTTAAAAATTTCGTTCATTCTATATCTATAAATACTGTTAAATATGTATTATGCAAACAGTACAAAGGTATTTAATAAATCAACTGGTAATAGCCTACGTAAATGGTTATCACGGGAGGAACTCACAAGTGTACGATAGACGTCTAACACTACATAGAGGAGTGAATAATCCACTTACATTCACGTTTAAAAACGAGGACCAAAAGGCCCAGGATATCACATCCAAGACGTATGAGCTTAATATCGTTGATTCTGAGAGCAAAAAAGCAGTTATTACAAAGACTCTTTCAATACTAGACGACGGATCAACTGTAAGCACAAAAGGTGATGCAAGTTGCACTATTTCAGAAAGTGACCTATTACCATTAGATGCAAAATTTTACAACTTTGCAATTCGTGAAGTAAAATCAGATGGTAGTAGAGAGATCACATATGCAGACACAGGATACGCGGCGGCTGGTTCAGTTGAACTTTTAGATGGTGCATATCCGGAGTTCGTTGCAAGTACAGAAGTATCAAGTTTCACAGCAGTGGGTGGACCTCTGGGGCATACCTCAGGAAATATTGATGCAAGACCAGGAATCAACAATAACAAAGCATTACACACAATCGCAGTGTACACAAAAAACTTCACAGGCACAGTGAGAGTGCAAGGAACAATGAGTGCTTCGCCACAGAACGCAGATTATTTTGATATTACCACAGAAGGTGCAGGATCACCTGCAAACACTTTCTCTAGTTCAACCACAGTTACCAATTTTAACTTTACCGGTGTTTATCACGGAGTAAGGTTTAGTTGGGGCAACGACTCTGGTAATACTGGAGTGATTGACAAAATCCTATATAGACAGTAAAATATAAGGTATGAACCTGATCCAATCTACTATTCTGACGAGTCTACCCGCGGGTAGGAAAAAAACTCCAAGCGGATGGATTTCGTTCAATGCTCCTTGCTGTGTACACCACGGTGAAACTGCTGACAAGAAAAAACGTGGAGGCATCATGACTAGCATGGACGGAACTGTTTCGTACCATTGTTTCAACTGTGGATTCAAAGCAAGTTATGTAATAGGAAGAAAACTTACATTCAAGATGAGACAGTTCATGGGATACATTGGCGTACCTGATGACACAATACGTAAATTAGCAATCGAGGCCATGCGTGAAGAAGAGGGCGATATCAAATATGAAAAGAAAAAATTTGTTACATTCAAGAAAAAACAATTGCCAAGTCAGGCAAGATCGCTAGGCGATTGGTTGGAAGAATACACAATAGGAACAATGCCAACAGAACAACAAAGCAAGATTGATAACATGTTGAACTACCTGGCAGGTAGGGGTATAGGCGCAGATTGGTATGACTTTATGTACTCGCCTGACAAACACTGGGACGTTAACAAAAGATTGTTGATACCATTCTATTGGCGGGGAGACATAGTAGGATTCACGGGTAGGATGTTTGAACAGTCTGATAAGGTCAAATACTACACAGACGTACAACCGGGATATGTTTTCAACATGGACGCACAGGACTGGACAAGGAAGTTTGTATTGGTCACTGAAGGACCGTTCGATGCAATTACCGTTTCTGGTGTTAGTATACTGGGTTCAGAGATAAATGATACACAGCGAGAGCTGATAGACGGACTAGGTAGACAGGTAATTGTTGTGCCAGACAGAGATGCTCCAGGAGAGAAACTTATTAACCAAGCAATGGAATTTGGATGGAGTGTTGCATTTCCAGAATGGGAAGACGGAGTTGACGACGTGGCCGATGCTGTGTTAAAATACGGTAGACTGTTTACTATACAATCGATACTGAAAACAACAGAGCGAAGTAAACTTAAGATAGATTTGAAGAGAAAGATGTATGGCTGATTACAATAACAACGAACCA
>Ga0209535_1000516_pt1 | contig 27537 bp, 10 predicted proteins | sample LinPmetageLP28_FD_184041 | JGI IMG/M metagenome (GOLD analysis project Ga0209535, IMG submission 184041) | Marine viral communities from the Pacific Ocean - LP-28 (SPAdes) (version 2) | ecosystem: Environmental > Aquatic > Marine > Oceanic | place: Pacific Ocean | collected 2009-08-22
GACACATTGCAAAGACTGGCATCATCATGGTATAATAGGGAGGACATCACCCAGGCACACCAATCACATGCCAGCTGGCTATCAATCACTCACAGGCACTATGTAACAGCTCTGAGGCATTCTGAGGTATTCTGAGTATCATTGAGGGGGACCTACATCATGATGCTGTGAGTATCACTTAGTAGACACACAGTTCTTATTAGACAGTGGTTTAAATTTGATGGGTCCTTGTAACCTACAACGAACCGAATTCGAGCTCGATATATCAATGGAATAAAAAAAATATTTCATATATAAAAACGAACTCATAGGTTCGTGTATGGAAAAAAAATCCCACAAGGTAAAATCTACTATATGGGTCGATCCTGTAAGTAATGAGTATGTCATAACAATACCTGAGAACTATTGTAATGAACTTGATTGGTATGATGGGACAGAGATCGTAATGACTCTGGATGTCGATGGGATCTTCCTCGAAGAAGAATATGACGGGTAATTGACTCGTACTATATAAACTGTTAGAATGATGATGCGTAATTAATCGTTATGGCTAAAGGATTTACTGTAAAAGCAAAAGCACCCCAGAAGAAAGAAGAACCAGAATGGGACTATGATAAGGCTCGCGAGATGCTCAGGGGCAAGGCAATTGTCTTCTGTATGCCAGGTCGCGGATGTTCTTATCAGTTCCTCAAGAGTTTTTTACAACTGAGTTTTGATCTGGTGCAAATGGGAGCCAGTATTCAGATCAGTCAAGACTATTCCTCCATGGTAAACTTTGCAAGATGCAAGTGTCTTGGAGCGAATGTCCTTCGTGGTCCTGATCAGGTTCCCTGGGACGGAAAACTTAAGTATGATTATCAGTTGTGGATCGACTCAGATATTGTTTACAATACTGAGAAGTTCTTGCAGTTGGTTCTTATGGAGAAGGAGATTGCAGCTGGTTGGTATATGACTGAAGATGGTCGTACTACATCTGTTGCTCACTGGTTAGAAGAAGGAGACTTCCGTAACAACGGTGGTGTCATGAATCATGAGACTGGTGAAACGATGTCCAAGCGTAAGAAGCCCTTCACTGTAGACTACACAGGTTTCGGATGGGTTCTGATTAAGAATGGAGTCTTTGAGCACGAAGAGATGAAGTATCCATGGTTCGCACCGAAGATGCAAGTCTTTGAGTCTGGCGATGTCCAGGATATGTGTGGAGAGGATGTGAGTTTCTGCCTCGACGCTATCGAAGCAGGATTTGAGATTTGGTGTGATCCCCGTATCAGGGTTGGTCACGAGAAGACTCGGGTTATCTGATTGATCTATGGAAGTCTACACAATCTATGTTGATGGGTCTGAGAGGCACACCGATGTAAGTGAAGACGAATTCATGGATCTTATGGAGGAGTATGCTATCTCATTTTATCAGACAGGTACTCCTCATCCTGATTCAGTCACACATATTATTAGAGATCTAAATGGCTAAGGTAAAAAAATCGTTGCTCGGCGGAACATTCATCGAAGCAATCCCCAAAAAAACTCGTCAGGGGAATGGTAAGCACACAAAACTTAGTGCGACGAGCGCGAACGCGGCTCGTAAGAGGTATCGGGGACAAGGTAAGTGAGTCAATTAATCATCAATCTTCCACCGCAGAAAGTCTGGGTTCGTAAAGAATACCTTAGAGATTTCCAAGATGGATTTGGTGAGTTTGTAGAGGGCGTTTGGGTATCGGTTAAGTCGATACCTGGACGCGCTTTTTATTTTGAGACATATTTGCCTAAGTATGCAGCAATGTTTGACAAGCTTCCGATCTCTGCGTTTTTGTCCCGACCAGAGATTCCTGATCCTGATTTAGACTTACCTAACCTACAGTTTTGGAACTGTATGGACTATGGCGTCAGATGCCTTGAGAAGCAGTTTATTGGGTCAATGGACTTCCAAGTACGCACACGCAACTTCGGCACCCTTAACGGCGAATACTGCTTCACTCTGGACAACTTCCACCCAGACATAGACACTACAAATACAAATGTTAGCGAAATTCCTGAGGAACATAAGTCTCATAACTGTATTGAGTTGGAAAATGGGCAATTCGCTTTATATCCCAACAATCGAACACGAATCTTTGACCTCTCTATAACCCCCGAAACGCCGCTCGTGCCCGATTTTAAGGTCAGCACGAAATATTTCCAAGTTGAAAACGGTATCCGATGGGGTAGGCTTGGTGACTGTGATGAATATTATTGGGAAACAGAGGAAGAAAAGTTTATTAGAGAGAATAAATAGCCAAACATGGTCTTTTAATATGACAAACGACTTCCTAGATAATCTTGCTGCTCATCAGCATGAAAAAATGCTGAGAGAAGTAGCTGGTGATCATAAGCATGATCACAAAAGGCAGTCTTTACTAAGCGAAGAAGTTGTAGATGATGAAGACCTAGAGTGAGACTCTATAAATAATCTCGATATATAGTGCCATTTCATGGCTTCAGACGCTTCTAAAGCATTCAAAGATATTAGTTTATCTTTTCAACCTCATCCAGTAACTGGCGACATCGCAGTTCTGAAAAATGAGGATGCTATTAAAAGGGCTGTTCGTAATTTAATTGAGACTAGTTCTGGTGAGAGACCGTTTAAGGATGCTCTAGGTACTGGCGTTCGTGATGCATTATTTGAATTCATTGATTTCCCTACTGCATCAGTAGTTGCACAACAAATATTTGATGTTCTGAACGGTTTTGAGGGTAGAATTGACAATGTTCAGGTGAATGTAGAACCAAGACCCGATGATCATTCATTTGAAGTGATGATTTCATACGATATCGTTGGTGACTCTTTCCCTAAACAGAACTTTGAGTTCTTGTTAGAAACAACTAGGTAGATAAAATGCCCTTCACTAAGTTTACAAACTTAAATTTCGAGCAGATTAAGGAATCTATTAAAGATTACCTCCGATCTAACTCGGATTTTAGTGACTTTGACTATGAAGGATCTAATATGTCGGTGCTAATCGATGTATTAGCATACAACACTTATATTACTGCCTTCAATAGCAACATGATTGCTAACGAAGCTTTCCTTGATTCTGCCACTTTGAGAGAAAATGTCGTCTCTTTGGCAAGAAACATTGGTTATGTACCGAGATCTAAGAAAGCTCCCTTAGCAGTTATTGATTTTGACTTCCCATTTAAGGGCAATAGCAATACAGTAACCTTAAAAGCTGGTTTAGCAGTGGTTGGAGTCATCAATGACACCAATTTTGTCTTCTCTGTACCCGAAGATATCACTATAGCTAGTCCAATTGACTCTGGACAGAGCCCAACATCACAAAATCCTGCTAGAACAGCTAAATTTAGCGGTATCTCGGTCTTTCAGGGCATATTTTTAACAAGAAGTTTCGTTTCTAATGGAAGTTCTGAGCAAAGATTCCTCTTAGACAACACTGGAATCGATTTAGACACCCTAAAAGTCACTGTAAGACGATCTGGAGCGTCTGCTGGTCTCCAATTCTCTAAAGTTGACAATATTATTGATGTAACAAGTGGGTCAAACATCTATTTGATCCAAGAAACAGCAAATGAGACCTACGAAATCCTCTTTGGTGATGGTATTTTCGGTACTAAACTGAATAATGGTGATCAGATTGATGTTTCGTTCATTTTGACTGATGGAAAGTCAGGAAATGAAGGAAAGAATTTTGCATTCTCAGGTAGAATCGTAGATGACTCTGGTAATCCTGTTGTATCACCCTCTCCAATCAATGTAATCACCTCTCAGCCTGCCCGTAATGGCGGCGACATCGAGTCAATTGACTCTATACGATACTTTGCTCCTAGACTCTACTCAGCGCAGTCTAGGGCGGTTACACCGAAGGACTACGAAGCTATCGTTTCGGACATTTATCCTAATGCAGAATCCATTTCTGTTGTTGGTGGAGAAGAATTAGACCCACCAGAATTTGGAACTGTAATTTTAAGTATTAAACCAAAAGGCGGTACATTTTTATCCGACTTTACAAAGACAACTATTCTATCACGACTGAAGCAATACGGTATTGCAGGCATTAACCAAAGAATCAAAGATCTGCAGATTCTTTATGTTGAATTAGACACTTCTGTTTACTATAACAATAGTATTCTAGATGATGCAAACAGTTTGAAAGGTGAGGTTACAGAATCTCTTACACAATATGGCAGATCTACTAACCTGAATGCATTTGGAGGTAGATTTAAATATTCTGAAGCCCAAAGAATCATTGATCAGACTGATCCTTCTATTACTTCCAATATTATGAAGGTTACCATGCGGAGAGATCTCAAAGCATTGGTCAATCAGTTTGCTCAGTATGAGTTATGCTTTGGTAATCGGTTCCACATTCTAGAAGGTGGCGGAACAATTAAATCTACTGGATTCCAAATTGATGGATTCCCAGATACTGTGTATATCTCTGATATTCCCAGAGATGATGGAAGATTTGGTGACCTTGCTATCTTTAAACCTTCACAAAGTGCAGGTGAACCCGCTACTGTTGTTGTTAAATCTGCAGGAATTGTAGATTACCTTAAAGGTGAAGTAATTATGAATACTATCAACATTGATAACACAGTTAAGGGTAACAACATTGTAGAAATTCAAGCTTATCCTGAATCAAATGATGTAATTGGACTAAAAGATCTTTATCTTGCATTAGACATGTCCAATACCAAGATAAATATTGTTAGAGACACGATTTCCTCAGGTCAGCAAATTTCTGGCATTGGCTATCAAATCACTTCTAGTTACTCCAACGGAACGCTAATCAGACAGTAGGATGATCGAAACATATTCGCCTCTAAGTCCTCGGGTTAAAACCTATCAGACGGTAAGTCAGACTATTCCTGAGTTTGCCATTTCTGAGAATCCGTTTTTTACAAAATTCTTAGAACAATACTATATTTCTCAAGATTTCCGTGGTGGTCCAGCTGACATCATCGAAAATCTTGATGCATACATCAGTTTAGACAATTTAACCAAAGATGTGATCAGAGGAACTACTTCTCTGAACGCTTCTATTTCTGCGTCTGACGATACTATCGTTGTAGACGATACAGATGGATTTCCAGCAAAATATGGTCTTCTAAAAATCAATGATGAGATCATTACTTACACTGAAAAGACTCAGACTTCGTTCGTTGGGTGTTCTCGTGGATTCAGTGGCATTTCATCCTACAGAAAAAGGAACGATCTCTCAAATTTAATCTATGAGGACACTACTGCTGCTTCTCATGAGTCTGGCGCAAATGTTAATAACCTTAGTTCTTTATTTTTAAAAGAATTTTATAGAAAATTAAAAGGAATTTATGCTCCTGGTCTAGAGGGTGTAACTCTCTCACCAGATTTGAATGTAGGCAACTTTATTAAGGAAGCAAGAAGTTTATATGAGTCTAAAGGAACAAGAGCTTCCTTCGTTATCTTGTTCAAGGCATTATTTGGTCTTGAACCAAAAATTAATGACCTTGAAAAATATCTTATTAAACCTTCGTTTGCCAACTATGTTCGCAGAAAGAGTATTTCTGTAGAATTACTCTCTGGTGACATTTTTGGTCTTGTTGGTGAGACTTTATTCCAAGATAACGATCCTAATGATGATAAGATCAACGCAGCTTCAGGTCCAATCTCTGAAGTAACTCAGATTAGAGATAATTTTTATAAAATATCACTTTTTACTGGTTTTGACGAGAGATCCCTAACTGATGGTACATTTGTCATCGCAGGTAGAACAAGAAATATTGGAATTATTGGTTTAGGTGCTTCTGTACTTACAGTAGATTCTACTGTTGGATTTTCTACAGAAGGTGTACTTGAAATTGGAACACCTACAGATAGTTATTATCAACAACTCAATTATACTACAAAAAGTGTAAACCAATTCTATGATGTTGATACAACTACTGTAGAAATTCCAGATAATATCACTATTACTGCACCTACAGTAGTTTATGGTTATGAAAGTAGTGATTTGACCAAAAAGGTCGAAATGAGAGTAACTGGTGTTATCTCTAAATTTAAAAGCAACCAACCTCTTCGTAATTTAGACTACGGTTCTGCCATTAGAGTAAGAAACTTAGGTAGATACTTTGATTCTGATAATGGAACCTATGAAACTGTATTTTTTAACAGTTGGATCTACAATACATCGACTAGATTCTTAATTGAGAGTTTTGCTGGTTCCAATTTTACAATTGGTGGTTATATTGAACCAAGTTCTCTAATGATTGGAGATACGGTTGATATTGTCAGACGAGGAGCGTCAACTATCGTTGCGGTCGATTTAAAAGTAACGAATATCAATAGAGTTACCAATTCAATTACCGTTAGTGGCAATGTTGGTACTCTTGATACTACTTTTGACCATGACATAATTAGAAGACAGAAAAAAGCGACATCTACGATTGTTCCAATCCTTGGTGGGGATGAGCAACTGTTAGCTGATATCAATAACACATATATTTCGGATGAGTCGGTATCTAGTAGCAAAAAAAGAGAAGGTTTTGTTGCTTCTAGTTCGCTTCCCAGTTACACAATCAATATTGACAAGGTTCATGCAAAGTTAACAAACCCAACACTTGCGTTAGGCAACTGGCAAGGATTTGACTCTATTAAAAACGGATATGCTATTATTTCATTCGACAATGCAGTTCCTTTCCAAACTGGAGATGAGATTTCGTATGTTCCTGCTCCAGGAACTCCTGCCATAGGTGGCATTGATCAATCAAAGACATTCTTTGTTGAAGTCCAAGGTTCAAATAACAAAATTAAACTTTATCAGTCAAGATCTTTTATTAAAGCTAATCTACCTGTTTATTTCTCACCTCCTCTGTCAGGTAATACTGGTGAACATGATTTTGTTTTTGCATCTCAAGCAAGAAGAAGTATTTTCCCTTCTAGACCAGTTCGTCGGTTTGTTTTAGAGCAAAATCTTACTAGTGGTAAGGAATTACAAACAACATCTGAAAGAACTGCAGATGGTAACACTGGAATGCTTGTAAATGGTACAGAAATACTAAATTACAAGTCTGCAGATACAGTTTTCTTCGGTCCTATTGAAAGAGTTAATATTCTGAACTCTGGTACAGATTATGATGCTCAAAATCCACCAAACATTGTCATTACAGATGAAAATGTTAGCGTAGCAAATACTGCTGGTGCGGTATCTGTAGTTAGCGGTAGTGTAAAGAGTATTTTCATTGACCCAACAGATTTTGACATTGATAAGGTCACTGGCATTGAAATTTTTGGCGGAAACGGTTCTGGAGCAATTGCAAGAGCATTTTTAGAAGAAAGATTTAGAGAAGTCTTCTTCTCAGGCGTTAGCACCAATCTTAGTGGTAATACACGCTCTTTTGACAACACTATTGCTTTTAATAATGATCACAACTTCTCAGATGGTGAGAAAATCATTTATGATAACAATGGCGCAGGAAATCTTGGTATCGGAACCACTGGACCAGCTAATCAAGAACTTAGTCTCTTCAATGGTCAGGTATACTTTGCTAATGTCAAGAGTCCTAGGGTTGTCTCTTTACATAACAACAAAACTGATGCTATCTTAGGTCTTAGCACTATTACCTTTGATGAGAACGCTCTTTTAGCTAATTCTGGTGTTCATATCTTCAGAACATCTGAACAAAGAACAACAATTGGTAAATTGATTGTTGAGGATCCTGGCAGTGGATATTCTAATAGACATCTTGCAGTAAAACCCGCTGGTATCAATACAGCAAACAATTGGGTCTATTTTAAGAGGCATGGTTGGAAGAATGGCGATATCATAAATTATACTTATGATACAACTCCTGTAAGTGGTATTGATTCATCTAAACAATATAAAGTCCTTAGATTGGACGAAAATAGATTTAGATTAGCAGAAGCTGGAAACAAAGGTGATAAAGTTGGTATTTTTACCGATTTCTTCAATCATGATAATATTATCTTAGAAACTAACGGATCTGGTTTCCAGAGATTCTTTAGTCCAGAAATTAAGTGTAATGTTAATATTCTTACAAAGGATAGTCAAGAAAAAACACTTGTAGCTACTCCAATTGTTAGAGGAGAAATTGAAGACATTCTCTTATATGAAGAAGGTAGAAATTATGGATCAGATATTGTAAGTTTTGATAATTCTCCAAATGTCAGTATTCCTTTTGGAGTTCTTGGGCAAATTGGTTTAGTTATTGCAAATGGTAAGATTGCAGATGCTTTTGTTCAGAATGGTGGGTCTGGTTACACTGGACCACCAGATTTAGAAGTTGTTAGTGTAGGTGCCACTGCTACTGGCGCGATTCTTAGAAGTATTGTATCTAACGGCAAAATTACTGATGTTAAGATCATTTCTTCTGGTGTTGGTTATGCAGATACAACTACCAGCATAAGTGTGCTTCCTGTTGGCACTAACTTTAAATGTGAAGCTGCTATTAGACCTATTCTTGTCAGCAGTGCATTTGACTTAGATCAAGATGAGATGGCAGTCCTCTATCCTAATAATGAGGGTCTTGCTGTAAATTATGTTGGATATGGTAAATCTTTCCGCGAATTTATGAATGATGATGGGAGTGGTCACTCTCCTATTGTTGGATGGGCGTATGATGGAAACCCAATTTATGGACCTTACGGACTAAACAATCCAGCTGATGTTCAGTCTGATGTTAAAAGAATGATCTCTGGTTATGAGATTGTTGCTACAAACATTCCAAACAGACCTGCATCTTCCTTATTCCCGTTTGGATACTTTGTTGATGATTTTGTTTATACAGGGAACGGCGACTTAGATGAACATAATGGAAGATTTACAAAAACTCCAGAATTCCCACAAGGTGTTTATGCATATTTTGCTACTGTAGATATTCTAAACAAACCCGTATTCCCATTCTTTATTGGTGATACTTATCGTAGTTTTGCTGTTCCAGAAAATACTCTTCTGGGTAAGATGCAGAACCAAGTTGAATTTAACTTTGAGGGTTCTGAATTAACTAGAAATACAACACCTTACAACTTGTTTGGTGATGGTGTTGCATATGATTATGTTTTCCAACCATATAAGAAAGTTAACCAGATATCAAATCCAGATAACCTCATCGTATCTTCTATCGATGGTTTTGTTATTGATAGTCCTGGTGAAGGGTACTCTATTGGAGAAAACTTAATCTTTAACAATGTTGGAACCAGTGGCACTGGTGCTGATGCGGAAGTTTCTAGAATACTTGGTCAACAAGTTAATAAAGTTGAGAGTGATAAGAGAAAGCTTAGTTCTTGCCCAATCGTTTTTGATGGAAATGGAGTTACTTTTCAAAATTTCCCCTTCCATGATTTCCAAGCAAATGATGTAATTGAAGTTACAGGTGTTTCTACTTTTGTTAGAAATCTTGAAGGATATAAAAAAATTGCAGTAACTGATTACAAAACGGTTGCTATTACAACTACCTTTACTGGTATTGTTACCGATATTCATGTAAGATTTATTCCACCCAATGTTTCCGTTGGTGACTCCGTTGGTATTGGAACAGAAATTGCTAGACTTCTAGAAACATTCCCATCAGAAAAAATTGGTCCGTATATTAGACTTGAGAGACCAGTTGGAGTAACTACTACGACTGAGTTTGTGGGAAGTGCTATCACTTATTATCAAAATAAGTTTACAGTTCCTGTAGAGACCGATCCTTTTAATTCTAAGTTCCAAGAAACATTCTACTTCAATCCTAGGGAGTCTGTTGGTGTTGGAACTACTGCAGGTCTTTCAACATCAGTTTTGGTGACTGTTGGACCTAATACTGGTACAGCTTCGTTGATGTCGCAGAACCTCTACCTTAATAATCACCCATTAGTCAATAATCAAAAAGTTACTTTAAAGAACAATGGCAATACTGCAATCCAAGCAACTAGATCGGTAGATCCTTGGATTGCTCCTAGTGGTATCTCAGGAGACTTCTTTGTAACTAGACTTACTAATAGTTCTATTGGTTTAAAGACTACAACAAACTCTGATGAGCTCTTCTTTGTCACAAATGGTGACGATGTATATACTTACTCTATTGAGACAAATTATGCTCAAGAGACTGCTGATGCAACTAGAAGCACTATTACGATTACTACTGAGAATGATCACAAATTATCTGAAAATGATGAGTTAAATCTCACCGTAAGACCAGGATTTGCGACTGGTATTGGAGCATCTACGATGGTAGATATCCGACTTCTTGATGGTTTTGTTGTTGTAAATCCTGTTGAGATTCCCACATCTGGAGTCAATACCACAACGAATGTATTTACTGTAGCGGATCATAACTTACAAACAGGATTTAAAGTCTTGATGTATGGTGCAGGCGGAGTTCCTAGTCAAGTACCAGGTGGATTATCTCAGAGACCATATTTTGTGTTGAAAATTGATAATAATAATTTCCAGCTGACAAACTCTTATACTCAACTATTCAAAAATCCTCCAGAAGTTGTTGGTTTTACAAGCACTGGATTTACTGGTCAAACAGTAAACCCCGTCAATCCTCCTATCAATGTCACAAAACAAAATGATATTGTATTTAACTTAAGCGACTCAAGTCTTCTTGGGTCAGATTTAAAGATATTCTATGACGCAAATAACTTTAATGAGTATATCGGAACTGGTAATACAACAAATCTCCAAGTTATTGGTGTTGGTACAGTTGGTATTGCAACCACTAATCCAGCAGATACTCCCAGAAAAACAATTACTTTTGATTCCGAGGTAACTGAAACTTTATTCTATACGATAGAAAAAGGTGGTTACATCGTATCTTCTGATAACGATGTACTTTCTAACAACCAAATTCTCTATTTTAATAGTGGATTTACTGGTAACTACACCGTAACTGGAGTAGGGTCAACCACTATTACAGCTAATATTGCAGTAACTCCCGAAAAACTGTCATACCTTAGAGATGATTGTGATGATATTTTCTACACAACCACTTCAATTGGAGCTACTGGTGGTGTTGCTAAGATTAGATTGCAAAGTGGTGGCATCAATTACTCTAAACTTCCTGGGGTATCTGGTGTAGGAACGATTGGAATTAGTGCAGTTATTACTCCTACAGGCGATAATATAAACCTTTTAGACTCGGTTGTTGTCCCAACAGATGTTTATGGATATCCTTCTGATATTACATTGAGACCAGATGCGTTCTTACCTAGAATTGTTCAAGCTAAAAATGCCAATAAACTTATTGATGCAAAAGTTGTATTTGGTGGTAGACAGTATCTTAACGCTCCTTCTCTGGTTGTGTATGATAAGTCAACTGGAGAGATTATTGATAATGGTCTGATTACCTGTGAACTGAGTGATTCTGCTGTCAACAGTGTTAGTGTTATTGTAAATCCAAGAGGACTTACTGGTAATGACTATGGTCTAGCTCCACTACAGAATAGTAATGGTGTTGGTGTTATTGAAGCGTTCAGTGATGTTGGTGTCCTTACTTGTAAGATTCAAACTCCAGTTCTTGGTTATGTAATCGAACCTTTTAATACTGGAGATATAGTATTCTTAGAAGGAGTTACATTCAATAACGACGGTGACGGATTTAACTCTGGTGACTACAAGTTCCAAAACTTCTCTGTTGCGGATTATAATAGTGCTACAAACCCAAGACAAGTAACATTTAACTATATTGGAATTTCGTCAAATGTTGGTACTGGTGCAACATGTATCCCTGGTTTTGGTCAGATTGTCAAGGCAGAAAATCTTGCTCAATTCTCAGTAACAAAAGCATTCTCAGAATTCAAATTAAATGAACCTCTGAGAAGAAATAACGACTTATCAACAAACCTTGTTCTTGATTCTATTGATACTAAGACAGGTATCCTGGTAATCAGTGGATCTTTCAACCTTGAGATTGATGATAAAATCACCGGTACAAATAGCGGTGACTCTGCAGAAGTTCAAGATGTAATTGAATTTGATGGGTATTTTAATATTGACTCTACGATAAACGCAGACCTTGGTTGGTCTGATAATGTTGGTAAGATTAATGATGGCAATCAATTCTTACCAGATAATGATTATTATCAAAATATGTCTTATGCGATTGAAAGTTCTAAGACATATGAAGAGTTAGTGAATTATGTAAATGACATTGTACATCCAGCTGGATTTAAGAATTTTGCAAATACACAAATTCTTTCTGTTGGTAATGCTGGAGAGTCTTTAGAACCTGCAGATGATGCTGGTGGATTAGTCCTTGACTTTGTTTCTGATCCACTAAGAGTTGACTCTATCTACAATTTTGACCGTTCACGAGATGTTGATGCCACAGCAACAGTTTCTAAGTTTCTTCAATTAGAATCTAATAGACTTTCGGACTTTATTCTCTGTAAGACTAACAGAGTTCTGCTTCATGATGACATCAGTCCTGAGTTTGTTAGCAACGAATCTAACGATCTTAGTGATGAAAGAACAGTTGCATCTGTTATTGCAGGTAGAAACTTCTCTAGATATCTGATTCAAACCGTTCATAAAGCTAATGATCCTCAGAAGAATCAATATCAGTTGAATGAAGCAATTCTTATTACCATCAATAAGAATACTTACTTCCTTCAGAAGTCGCACATGGTTAATACTAACCAGGTCGGTCTTTCTACTGGTCTTGCACAATTCTTTAGTGTATTTGATACTCTTTCTAATCAAACCCAGTTAAGAATCAAGCCATACGAACCATATGACACTGACTATGATATTAAGGTTATGCAGCAAGGTTTTGCTGCTGACATTGGATCTGGTATCGGTACACTTGGTGTAGTAGAGAATGTTTCTTCCAACAAAATTGTTTCTACAGGAACAACAACTAATATTGTTGGAATTGGAACAACAACTGGATTTGTTGCTGGACTTGGACATTTTGTTATTATTGACAAAGGTACTAATGAGGCAGACTATGTAGAGCTTGCTCTGCAATACGATGGTTCTGACACATATACTACAGAACTCGCATCATTCAATACAAGGCAGAGTTTGGGTGGTCTTTCTGCTGGTAAGTTCATGGGAACCTTTACCAGTTACATTGAAAATGATGTATATAAAGTTGATTATATTCACGATGAAGTTAATAATCTGGATGTAAGATCCAAAATTATCACATTTAATAATGTTGGTCTTGGAACCACATCCGTAAAACACTTCAATATTCCTTTCACACCAGAAGGCACTGAAAGAAGTGCAAGAATCGTTGTAAGTGCTGCTGCTACAACTGGGATTACAACAGTTGTTGGTATCAACAGTGGAGTAGATCTCTCCATGAAGTCCACAGTTCATGTGGCATATGGAAGCACTCAAACACTCCATCAGATCTATGTTCTCTCTGATCCAGCAAATCAAGACACATTCCTATCACAGCAACCAATTGCAGCGATTGGAACTACAACTGGTGTAGGTACATTTGGTGCTGGATTTGAGAATAATCAGGTATTGCTCAAGTGGTATCCTGATTCCAATGTATCTGGAATGGTAAGCATTAAAGCTTACACTGAAGTTCTTTATAAAGATCTTGACCCTAACGGTAATGTTACTGGTATTGGTTCCTTTGATTATGGTAGGATATTTGAGAATGTAGCACAAAACACCTATCTTGGTATTAACAACAGAAATATCCGTAGTTTTGAACTTAAGTATCAAGGGACTCCAATCTATGAGAGAGCAGTCAACCCTACAAGTCCTTTAGAGCTCAATAGAGTAAATGGAACATTCTCACTTAAGCACTTCTTCTCTAACACCGAAGAACTTACTTATACGCCAGATTCTAACCTGGTCGGTATCGCTGCCAGTGCTCTAAGATATTACCCATTATCATCTCCTGTCTCAGAACCGCTGCCAGGAACTGTATACATTGTCAAACAGAACAATAATCAGTTCAATATTGCAACCACAATTAATAATGCAAGATCTGGTCTTGGTATAACATTTGAAGAAGGAGTTGGTGCAGGTAACCAGCACCGCTTTACCATGAATAAGCGTGACTCTAAAACAATTGTTGCTATTAATGGTTTAGTACAGAAACCACTGTCGTTTACCGCAGTTTCTTATGATCTTGAGGTTCCTGTTAATGGTATCGTAACTGCATTTGTTCTTAGTGGTCTCAGCACAGTTGTTTCTGGTGATCTTATCAGTGTTGATGAGGAATATAGTATTGTCAATACTGTAGGTTTTGGCACCACTTCCATTGGACCTATTACTGGCATTGGAACCTGGGCTCTTGTAGAAGTTGAGCGTGGAGCAGTTGGATCAGCAGCAACAGATCATGCAGCAGGTGCATTGGGAAGAATCTATAGAGGATCTTTCCAAATTGTTAACAGTAATGTTCACTTTACAGAAGCTCCTCTTGGTGGTGACTTAGGTCAAACTGACCCAAGTAATCTATCATATCCTAGAGCATCGTTTGGCGGTAGAACTTACCTCAGACAAGATTACGATACCAACCAAATTTTTGATGACATCTCTGACAAGTTTGATGGACTTCAAAATACATTTGGTTTAACTTCTGCTGGTGCTGCCGTTACTGGTATTGGTACAACTGGGGGTAACGGTGTTCTGTTTGTTAACAGCATGTTCCAAGCTCCGTTTGGATTTAATAATTCTGGAGCATATAACTTCCAAATTATTGAACAAACAGTAGGAGGTATTGCAAGTGTTCAGTTTACTGGTATTACTTCAGTAGGATATTCAGATCTAATTATTGATGAAGGGGATATTAATGAAAACCAACTACCTAGAGGTGGCATCATTGTCTCTCTGGCATCTACTCCTGGGCGTGGGTACGCTCCGTTTGCTGGTGCTAGGGTAAGACTAGAGATTGGTGCTGGAAACTCCATCACGGGCGTTGTAGGCGTTCCTACTACAGGTATCTCTTACGGCATTATTGATGCAGATTATGATAATAAGACAGGTATCTTGACCGTTTCTACTCTCAAGAGTCATGGTCTTAGACTTGAAGATCAGATGAAGTTGGATAGGCTGAAATTTGTATGTCCCAAGAATCCTGTCGGAACTCCTAATGGGTTTACTTATGATCCTTCTACGGGTATTTCTACCATCTCGTTCGCAAGTGCTCATGGACTAGTAAATGGTGATGCTGTTTCTATTCAAGAGAATGGCATCACATTCAGTTGTGCTATGGGTACTGGTAATAAAACATACCCTCGTTCAACTGATCCAATTTTTAATCAATATTTGACAATCTCCAATGTAACTGCAAATACTCTAAGAGTTAATGTAGGTGCCGCTGGAACTAATGTTTATTGGAATCCCAGTGCGGCAGATTATAATCCTAATGTAGGTATTATGACTGTTACTATTGGCACTCATGATTTGTATGTTGGTAAGGGTGTTGTAATCCCAGACAATGCATTTACATTCACATGTGCTCAAGATAGTAACGCAACTAACCACACATATCCTCGTGCTACCGATCCAGCTTCTGGAACATCTCTTAGTGTTGTTGCAATTGGTACAGTAACTTCAAATATTACTGCTGCTCAATATGATTCAACTGCGGGTATCCTGACTGCAACTTCTGCAGGTCATAACCTGATGGTTGGTAACAGAGTACAGATTCAAGGCAACTCCTTAACATTTACATGCACTCAGGATGGTAATGCAACCAATCACACATATCCAAGGTCATCCGATCCTATTAATGGTAAGTGGGTAGCAGTTGCAAGTACCGCTGCAAACACATTCTCTATCGATGTAGGTGCCTCTCCTGTTGGACAGAGATATGGTCACACCTTTATTTCTGCCGCTTCTGGAGCACTAGTCAAGCAAACAGGAACAATTGAACTAAATGTCGGTACTGGTGGAACAGGAACATCTGCACATACATTTGTTTCTGCTGCTACAAGCGCAATTCAGTCTTTACCTCAGTCTGTACATACATTTATCAGTGCGACTACTGATTCTATTAAGACTTTGAATTATCAGGGTATTACTACCAGTTTCTTCCCAGACTATGAGGATTCGCTTCCTGTTACTGGAATTATTTCAGCAAGAACATTTAAGACACTGGTTGGTCCTTCGACTATTCCACACACTTACGAAAGTGGTGGCACAGTTGCACAATATTATCCTCTATCATTTGGTTCTGGTTACAAAACAAATATTGGAACTATTGGTATTGCAGTCACTGATTATGAGTATGCTCATACATTCTCATCAGCTGGTTTAGGGTCTATTACTGCTAATACTGGTTCTGCTTATACTGCAACCACTGCAAGTTATGCATCCACAACTGGTAATCTAATTCTTACAATTCCCAACCATGGTTTGACAACCAGCAACACTGTTGCTATCGCAACTGATTCTATTGGATTTAAGTGTTCTAGAGATAATTATCTTGGAGAGCACCTGTATCCAAGACCTACAGATCCTGTTGCTGGCATCTTTACATCGATTAATTCTGTCACCACTAATACAATCGCAGTTAATATTGGTGTTGGTGGTGGTGCTGGAACTGGAGCTGACATCAGTGCAGTTGTTGGTGCAGGCGGAACTCTGATCTTTACTGTCAATGATGGTGGTAGTAACTATGTAAATGCAAATGCTCTGCCACCAGAACCTAATGGCGAAAATCTGCCAATCGTCGGTATATCAAGAATTGGATTGGGCAACACTACCATAACTGGTGTTGGTGCATCTATCTGTGTCCAAGTTCTTGGAGTGGGCACTGCAACTGGTATTGGATCTACACTCTTTGAAGTTAAGGAGTTTGAATTTAGCAAGAAGGGATATGGATTCAAGCGTGGTGATAAATTTACCGTTGCTGGTCTTTCCACCGATCCTAATGCTGGTGACAGTTTCCAAGAATTTGAACTTGAAGTAGTTTCTGTCTTTACTGATCAGATTGCATCTTGGCAGTTTGGTAACATTGACTATATTGACAGCATCAAGGCTGATCAAGATGGAAGTAGAAAGAGATTCCCGTTGTATTATGAAAGACAACTGGTTAGCTTTGAGACTGACATTAATGACTTAGATTCTAAAGAAATTGATCTTTCTACAGTTCTGTTGGTATTCATCAATGGTGTTGTACAGGAACCAGGTAGAAACTATCAGTTTACTGGTGGTTCTATATTGGAGTTTACTACTGCTCCCACTACACAAGATAATGTCGTTATCTTCTTCTACAGAGGAACAATTGGTCAAGATAGTTTCATCTTTGGTGTAAATGAAAATGTTAAAGTTGGTGATAGTCTAAAAATCAATAAGAGCACAGATGTTGAATTTAATAGAGTTCCTAAGGACAGCAGAAGCGGTGCTCAGGAGCGTGAAAGAATTGTTACCAGGATTGATAGTGCTGCTGTTGTAGAAACTCCTTTCTATCAAGGTGTTGGTATTAGTAATGATGTATTTAAACCGGTCACATGGAATAAGCAGAAGAGAGACTTTATCATTGAAGGTCAATTAGTTACCAAAGCTAGAGACTCTCTTGAGGCATTAATTAATCCATTCTCTCATATCATCGCAGATTTCTCAACAAATGATGCTGAAGTATATGTTGATTCCACTGCATTATTCAAAGGAACTACAGATGCATTGTCAGCGAGTACATTGAATCTGTTCGCTTTTGCAGAAGTTGGTTTCGGTACGACTGCAGCGAGTGGTATTAATCATGAGCAACTTGTAGGTGTTCCTAATCTAGTTGCAAACATCCAAGGTTATATTGGTCTAGTAACTGGTATTTCTACTTGTCCTGGTATTGGAACTGATCTTGCACTGAAGATTGACTTTGATATTTCCGATCTTGTTAACACTGGAAAGAATGTCACTGGATTTGAAACCAACAGACCGTTCAAGTTGTATGGTACTGGTATCAATACACTTGGTGCTGCCGTTACAAGTATCTTTGATCATGACAGTAGAATTGTTGCAATTAGTACAGAATACGGTGACAGCATTTACTATACATCCGCTCTAACATTTAAGAACGGTGGTAGAAATGGAATCATCACTGCGAACATTGCTTCTTACACTGATGTGAGTGATTTTGTTGGTATCGGATCTACCGCAATTCCATATTGTCATCTAACTTGGGGTAAGTTCTCTGGGTTTACTCGTGGAGCTCAACCAGTAGCACTTGCTGTTAGTGGTTTTACATATTCGGATGATCTAGATGCTTATCCTACCGTTCAGCGTAGAGGTGTTGGTCTTAGAGAAACTGGAGCTCTACCAAGACGGTTATAAATAGAAAAAAACCAGGATTCCTACTGCTTATTAATAATGGCTGCAATCATTACCGATCAATTTAGGATTATTAATGCCAACAATTTTGTTGAGTCCGTTATTAGTGGCGATAATTCCTATTACACATTTCTGAGTCTAGCGAATCCTACAATTGCAGGATACGGCAGAACTGATACCTGGAACAGTACAACTGTTCAACCACCTTCTCCAGTGGATAGTATTAGTTATAGTAATCATGTCTATGATACTATGTTGTTTGGAAGAAAGATTCTTCCTGGAGATGTTCGTAGACTAGTTCGCAAAACTCAATGGACAAAAGGTACATCGTATGATATGTACCGACATGACTATGACACAAACAATAGATCTCTAGTTTCTAACTCTAGTAGATTATATTCCGCGAATTATTATATAATGAATAAAGACTTTCGAGTCTATATTTGTATTGATAATGGTGCAGCTGGTATTAACTCCATCGCGGGAGCATCACTAGATGAACCAACATTTACTGATTTAGAACCATCCGCTGCTGGAACGAGTGGTGACGGTTATCTATGGAAATACCTCTTTACTGTTCCTCCTGCTGATATTGTCAAATTTGACTCAACCGAATATGTGGCTGTTCCTAATCAATGGAGCAGTTCCGTAGAAAACGAAGTTAAGGTTGTTCGAGAAAATGGTGACTCAATAATTAATAATAACCAAATTAAAGTAATCTCTATTGACGAGCAGGGAGCTGGTTACTCTTTCCTTGCCTCACCAATTGAGGTTGATATTCTTGGTGATGGTGTTGGTGGAAAATGTAGAGTACAAACCAATACTAGTGGTCAAATTATTTCTGCAAAAGTAACCGCAGGTGGTCAAGGATATAGTTTTGCCAGAATTGATCTTTCTTCTATTAATGGATCTGCTGCTAGGTTTGCAAAACTGGTTCCAATCATTCCCCCATCTAGAGGTCATGGATTCGATCTTTATAAAGAGTTGGGTACAGATAAAGTCCTGATTTACACTAGATTTGATAATTCTAGTTATGACTTTATTTCGGACACTGTGTTTGCTCAGGTAGGTCTTCTTAAGAACCCAGTGTCAGCTGGTGCTGGTTCTACGGCTCTGTTAAACACATCTGAGTTTACTGCTGCTAGTGCTCTAAAATACACAGGAGACATTACACAGTCTCTCGCTATTGGTAGTGAGATTACGCAAAATATCCCTGGTGTAGGAACTGCAAGAGGTTATGTCGCATCATATGACACCAGCACTCAGGTGGTTAAATATTTCTCTGACAGAAATCTATTTTTACATCCTGACAAATACGATGAGACCGATAACATTGGCGTGAGTCTCGATGCCAAGGTTGTTCCTTTCAGTGCAACTGGTGATGCAGTTACATCTGGACCATTTAGTGTAACGATTGACTCAGGATTTACTGGTATTTCTACTGTTACTCCATCGGGTAAAGTTGTTGATCTAGGTGTGTCTTACACCAATGGTCTTGCTGGTCCTGAACTAAATAAGAGGACTGGCGAAATTATTTACCTAGACAATAGACCATCTATTTCTAGAAATGAGCGTCAAAAAGAAGACATTAAAATTGTTTTAGAATTCTAAGAAGATGCCACAACAGACTAACTTAAATGTCAGCCCATTTTATGACGACTTTGATCCTACAAAGGGATATCACAGAGTTCTGTTCAAACCTGGGTTTCCTGTTCAGGCTAGAGAATTATCGACACTACAGTCGATTCTACAGAACCAAGTAGAATCCTTTGGAACACATATGTTCAAAGAGGGATCCATGGTGGTTCCTGGTGGCGTTACATTTGACCCACAATACTTTGCTGTTCAATTAAATCCAACACACCTTGGCATTGATGTTGGCGTTTATGCACAGTCTTTTATTGGTAAAAGAATTAGAGGACAGAGCACTGGAGTCACTGCAAAAGTTGTAAATTATATTACATCGGCGCAATCAGATAAGGATTACGACACATTATATGTAAAATATATTAATTCAAATACTAGTGGTGACTTTTCTTTCTTTGATAACTCAGAAATTCTGATTACTGAAGAGACTGTTACTTACGGTAATACGACAATTAATACTGGATCTACATTTGCATCTACGATTAGTATTGATGCATGTCTTATTGGATCTGCAGCTTCTGTCGATGATGGCATTTACTTTATCAGAGGTCACTTTGTAAAGGTAAATAAGCAAACAATTATTCTAGATCAATATAGCCCTGAACCATCAAAAAGAATTGGTCTCAGAGTTTTAGAATCTACAGTATCTGCTAAAGCAGATAATACTCTTTATGATAACGCAAAAGGTTTTTCAAACTTTGCAGCTCCTGGTGCAGATAGATTTAAAATTGATCTGCAGTTATTCACCAAGGATCTTGGTGAATTTGACGACACTGACTTTGTAGAAATTGTAAGAGTTCAAGAAGGTGTTACCTTTAATCTTAAGATAGACACTGAATATAATAGAATTAGAGATTACCTGGCAAAGAGAACATTTGATGAGTCTGGAAACTATACGGTAGAATCATTCAAGGTTAGTGCTGCTGACTGTCTGAATGATAGGGAGGGTAACGAAGGTGTATATTTTGAAGATCAGACAACATTTGATGGCAATGAACCTGGTGAAGATCTAGCTTGCTTGAAAATTAGTTCTGGTAAAGCATATGTTTATGGATATGATGTAGTTAAAGATAGTCCAACCATCATTGATTTTGACAAACCTAGAGATGTTGAGAATGTTGTCAAATCTCAATTCATCTTTGAGATGGGTAACAAGTTTGCTGTTAATGATGTAGTTGGTGTTGCCACACTTACAAACAGAGTTGATTTGTATGGTGGTCCCAACAATAGTGTCACTAATTTAGCTGCTGGCACTGCAAGCAAAATTGGCGATGCAAAAATTTATAACTTCGGTCTAAAAGATGCTGCTTATGAGAATGACAGCACAGACTGGAATTTGTATTTGTATGATATCCAAACATACACCACACTGCAACTCAACGAGAATGTCAGTGCTGATGAAATGATTCTTTCGTCTTATATTGTTGGTGAAAGGAGTGGTGCATCTGGATATGCTGTAGCTGCAGGTGCAGGTAGCAGTACTGTTAATGTTACACAAACTTCTGGATCTTTTATTGCAGGAGAAAAAATCTCTATTAATGGACGAGCAGATATTAGTAGAACTGTAGAAGAGACAACTCGTTTTGGTATCAACGATGTCTATAACTTTTCTCAAGACCCTGGTAATTTTTCCTGCCAGAAGAAACTGACGAAGAGACCAGTTCCTTCTATTGGAGACGGTAATGTCAAGGTCACTTCAGGTGGTGATGTCACCTCAGGTACTAATGTTGACTTTAGAGTCTTCAAACCCGGTGATGTTGTTGTTTTTGAAGTACCTAACACAAGTGCTGGTGTTAATACATCTGTTCTTACAAGAAATGTTGTTCGCGATATTGATGCAAGCGGCACATCGATGAGAGTCGGTGCCATGACAACTGTATCTGACTTGTTTGATGGTGGTGTTAAGGCGTTCACGGGTAAAATTTTTAGAGGACAGCAAGATGTTTCTCTGGTTAATAGCTCTCTCATTGCACCCATCCCAGATGCATTGATTGAGAATGTAGACTTTACAGACTCTACACTCCGCCTTAGTTCTCAAGTTAGAAATGAAACGACTAGCGCAGTAGGCGTATTGGTCGTATCAATCAGTTCCGTAGATTTAGATGATGTTATATTCGTACCATTTGACCAAGAAGACTATCAAGTAGTTTACAGCAACGGAACGATTGCGACTATTGATTCGTCTCAAGTTACAGTTACCAATGGAACTCAACTTACTATTACAGGTCTCGCGTTTAGTCAGAGCAATGTAACAGTAAATGTTGTAGTTGAAAAACTGGTAATTAAGAACAAAGTAAAAGATTTTATTAGATGCACTCAAACTTCTATCACTAGATCAACCAATTTGAGATCTGGTGTAGGTATTCAAACCAGTGTTAATGATGGTTTAAACCATAGCGATCTATATGGAATTAGAGTTCAAGATAGGGAAGTTTGTCTCAATTATCCTGATGTTTCAAATATTGTAGCAATCTATGAGTCACTAGATCTTAATGCACCCATATTAGATAAACTTACATTTACATCAACTGATGATATCTTTAATATAGCTATTGTTGGTGAAGTAATTTTTGGTGAAATTAGCAAGGCACTTGCTACTGTAGTTTCTATTGATTCTGGAAGTAATCAGATTAATGTTGTTTATAAAAACAATGCTAGATTCAATATTCTAGAAAACCTATCTTTCTTAGAATCAAACACATCTGCCGTATGTCAGGCTTTGACTCCTGGTAAGTATAGAAACATTACAACAAATTATATTCTGGATAAGGGGCAAGAAAATCAATATTATGACTATTCCAGAATTACTAGAAACTCTGGATCGTATGCTCCTTCTAAACAGCTATTAGTTATCTTTAACAGATTTTCTGTTCCTTCAACTGATACTGGTGATGTATTCACAGTAAACAGTTATGATCAGGAAAGATATAAAGACGATATTCCGCAGATTGGTCCTGGTCAAGTCTTTGCACATGATGTTCTTGACTTTAGACCAAGGGTTGATACATTTAATCCAGATACTGCTACAATTTCACCATTCTTCTACACATCAAGAGATTTCTCTGGCAAACCAGATAGAATCCTGACGCCGAATGGTAGTTGTGTATTTGATTATTCATACTATCTTGCAAGAATTGATAAGTTAGTTCTTGAGGCTGGTTCCGACGAATTCAATCTTGTTAGAGGTAAACCCGCAAGATCTCCTCTTGCTCCAGCAGCGCCTGAAAAGTCAATGGAGGTAGCAACAGTTCTGCTTCCTGCATTCCTTAGAGATACAAGTGAAGTTAGAGTTTATCATAAAGAGAATAAGCGTTACACAATGCGCGATATTGATAATATCGCAAACAGAGTCAAGAACCTTGAAGAGGTTACAACATTGTCTCTTCTTGAGAGATCTGTTGAATCCATTCAAGTTAAAGATGCAAATGGACTGGATAGATTTAAGTCTGGTTTCTTTGTAGATAGTTTCAAAGATGAGTCTTTCATTCACCCATCTGCTCCTGTCGATATTGACACAGAGTTGCAAGAAATCAGACCTCTGAGAACTCTTGATACAATCAATTTGCAACTTGCTGGTGCCGTTAATCTTCCTGCAGAACAAATTGACTTTAATACTAACTTTGAACTCTTAGACGCTGAAAACACTCAGAAGACTGGTAGTCTGGTCACGCTGAAGTATGTAGAAGAAGTATACCTTGAGCAGGAATTTGCCACAAAGGTAAACAATGTTAACCCCTTCCATGTTGTATCCTATACAGGTACTATTGAGTTAACTCCTTCTATTGATAACTGGATCAATACACAAAGAACTCAAAATACCATTAGAGATACTATTGGTATTACGGTTTTCAATAACCAGGTAACTGCTAATCTCTCTGTAACCTCAGGCGCATTAGGCGGTAGAGCTAGCACTTCAACTAGAGAAACTGGTAGAACAGTTCAGAGAGATGACATCAGATCAGAGAATACATTTATTGCTGCTGAAAACTTTGACCCATTCTGCCGTTCTAGAAACATTGATTTTAGATCTATTGGTCTGAAACCCACAACCACATACTTCCCGTTCTTTGATAATCAAGGTGGGATTGATATTATTCCTAAACTGCTTCAGGTTAGAGATCTCTCTGGTGCTTTTACAGTTGGTGAAACCATAAGAGGAACTGCTGTTAACGGCACGGATACAATTTTTGAATTTAGACTTTGTACACCAAATCATAAGGGAGGTGCATTTAACAGCCCGACTGAGACATTCTTAGTCAACCCTTATGACTCAACCGTACCTCTTCCTAATGGATATTCTCAGGCATCTACGGTTCTTAATGTAGATACTGCAGCATTGTCAGAGGCAGCTCAAGGTGCATTCTTCGGTTTTGCTGAAGAAGGTATGGTCCTCAGAGGTGTCAGTAGTGGTGCTCAAGCGACTATATCTGAAATTAACTTGGTGTCAGATGACTTTGGTGACTTGCTTGGATCTATCTTTATTCAAAACCCTAACCAGTCTCCTACACCAACTGTAAGAATTAGATCTGGTGCAAGAGAATTTAAGCTTACCTCTAGTCAAAGCAATGCTACTCCAGTAATTGGTGAGACTTCAATTTCTAGTGCTATTGGTAGATATAATGCAACTGGTACTACAAGAGTTATTCAGACAGATATTAGAGTTACAACTCTTGAGACTACGACGATTACCAATCTGTCTACAATTAACCTCAGCGTTTCTGTACCACCTCCACCTCCACCACCGCCACCAGCGCCACCAGCACCTTCTCCTAGAAGAGGTCTAGCGAGAATTAGGCGTAGGCTCCGTAATATTGGGCGACGAACCAGGCGGAACAGAAGAAGAATACGCAACACACGCAGAAGAGTTAGGACTAGGAGAAGAAGAAGAAGAAGAGTTAGACGGAGAAATCGAGATCCGTTGGCACAATCATTCCTTATAGGACCTGAGGGTGCATGGATTACATCTATTGATGTTTTCTTTAAGACGAAATCTACAGGTACAACTCCAGTAACTTGTGAAATTAGAACAGTAGAACTTGGTTTGCCTACCTTGGATATGGTAGATAAGCATTCCACAGTTACTCTTCGTCCAAATGATATTACAACATCAGAAGACGGAACTGTTGCTACAAACATTAAATTCAAGTCTCCAGTTTATCTGGATCCTGGTATGCAGGCTGCAATCGTTCTCTTGTCTGAGAGTGACGAATACGAATGTTTCTGTGGTGAGATGGGTCAGAAAGCTCTGAATGCTCAGACATTACCTGAGGCACAGGGTAGAATTTATTCTCAGCAGTGGGCATTAGGTTCTCTATTTAAGTCTCAAAACGGTTCTACTTGGACTCCTACACAGTTTGAAGACCTTACATTCAAGATGTATAGAGCGAAGTTTACATCCTCTACGGGAACAGTAACCTTCTACAATCCTCCGATTAGACCTAACAATGGTTTCCTTGAAACTCTTAACTTCCATCCACTTACATCAATTCCTAAGTTAGCTACGCTGGGTATTCAAACAACCACAAACGCTGGTCTTATTGGAACTGTCTTCACTGAAGGTAGAAAGATCACAGAAACTATTGAGAACTTCCGTTATGGTTATATCGATGGTAAAGGTGGTCCTGCAAATGGTACTGTCGGTCTTCTGACTGGCGGTAAGAGATATGGGACACCATCTAACCCCGTAGATACATTTAACATTACTGGAGATGGTTCTGGGTTGACTATGAACATCACCGTATCTGCAGGACAATCTGCCGTTACTGGTGCCACTATTGTTTCTCCTGGTACTGGATACAGAGTTGGTGATGTTATAGGTATTGTAACATCCAGCACATCTGGTGGTGGGCAAGGAGTTCGTATTGGTATCAACTCAATCAATGGTATCGATACTCTGTATCTAACTGATGTTCAATCTGAAGAGTTTGATACAACATCAGGAACTAATAAGTTGCAGTATCATCATGACACTGGATCTATTATTAATACTAATCTAAGTATCCTCTCATATCAAGATCAGGGTTCTTTCTTTACTGGTGAATACTTCTTTGTAGATCAACTTGATCATGGCATGTACGGAGCAAACAATAAGGTTCTCATTGAAGGTGGAATTCCTTCCACAGTTCCTACCGAACTTAGTGTTGAGACTCTCGCTAGCGAAACAACCATTTCTGTTGCATCTACTGATGTATTTGAGAAATTTGAGGGTGTTGCGGTTAGTGCTGCAAATACTGGATATGCTCTTGTTGGTGGAAGTGAAATCATCTCTTACACTCAAGTTGGAATGACCAGTATTGGTGGTGTTTCTAGAGGTTCAGATTCCACTACAGCTCTCAACCATAAGAAAGATACCGCTATTGCTAAGTATGAACTGTTCGGTATTTCTCTTAGGAAAATCAATGCTGAGCATGATGTTGTGACATCTGCAATTCAGCCTGATGGTTACTATGTTAAGATCGCTCGTGGAACAAGTAGATCTACTGATGACACGGTTAATGACTTCCCACAACTCTCCTTTACTGAGGTATCTTCGGGTGGTGGTGAATCTGTTCATGCCACTAGGAACTACCTGTATGACACCATAAGACCTCTTATCAGAGCGTCTACCCTTGGGGCAACAGATTTCGTTACAGCACAGATACGGAGCGTTACTGGGTCTTCTGCTTCTGGTGATGAACAATCATTCATCGATCAAGGTCTTGAGGAAATTGATCTCAATAGAGACAACGAACTCACCAGTGTTAGATTGATTGCATCAGCTGTCAATGAAAAAGAGAATACTCCTGATCTTGACAGAGGTAAGTCATTTGCTATTGAACTAGAACTAGAAAATGAAGAAGATGATTTCAACTCACCTTGTGTTGATCTTGAGACTGTTGAAGCTCAATTGTTAGAGAATAGGATCAACAAACCAATTGATGACTATGCTACTGACGCTAGAGCAAATACTAGATTCAATGATCCCCACGGTTCTTACTATATGTCGAACCCGATTTACATTAAGAATCCTGCAACTTCTCTAAGAGTTCTATTTGATGCTCGTAGACCTGCCTCTGCAGAATTTAGAGTTTCTTACTCTCTCTTTACATCAGATAGTAGTTCTACTCCTGCTTTTGAATTGTTCCCTGGATATCCTAATCTTATTGATACGGATGGATCTGGATTTGGCGATAAGGTAATTGACCCCAACGCTAATACAGGTCTCCCAGATATAGATACAATTGCAGACCCAACCCAATATAAGGAATACGAATACACTATCGATAACCTTCCTAGTTTCACTGGTTTCCAAATTAAAATTGCATTCAGTGGAACTAATCAAGCTGAGTATCCTATTATTAAGAGACTGAGAGCTCTCGCCGTTGCATGACAAACTATATTAAAGTTGAGGGTCACGATAACCTCGTTCGTGATAAAGAAACAGGAGCTATTGTTAACAACGATAGCTCCGGTTATAAATCATATATGAGACAGAAACAAGTAAAACTGTCCGAAAGAAATGAAATTGAAAACTTAAAAACTGAAGTGGGTGAAATTAAAGATATGCTAAAAGTAATCATTGAAAAATTATGAGCAAGAATCCACATTCCGAATTCTTAAGATATCATGGGTTTGAATTGCAAGGAGAATTGCAAGGAGATATACCTAAAACTGATTTAGAAATGATGCAATC
>Ga0209535_1000517_pt1 | contig 27501 bp, 27 predicted proteins | sample LinPmetageLP28_FD_184041 | JGI IMG/M metagenome (GOLD analysis project Ga0209535, IMG submission 184041) | Marine viral communities from the Pacific Ocean - LP-28 (SPAdes) (version 2) | ecosystem: Environmental > Aquatic > Marine > Oceanic | place: Pacific Ocean | collected 2009-08-22
ACAAAAATCTAAATCTTATAATAATGAACTTTTAATTAAAATTGCAGGGTATTTAGAATGTTCTACAAACCAAGCAGAGGATTATTTGAATATTTTAAGTAAAGCAGAAATTAAAACTTTACTTAAATATATAGGATTACAAGATAGTGAAATAAAAAAATTAATGAAAAAATGATAGAATTTACAGAAGAAGACGATGCAGCCGTAAAGTGGTGTGAAGATAAATACCCCGAATTAGCTGCTGAATATAAGAAAATTATGATGGAACAGTATATTTTGTTTTGTAAAAAACATCGTAATTATGGAACCTCAAATATAAATGTAGGAACTAATTTAGAAACCGAAGGAGATATTAAGTTATCTCTTACAGGGTTATGGTTTAGAATGAATGATAAAGTTCAACGATTAAAAAATCTAGTTGTATTAGGTGAACCCGATACTGTAGGTGAATCAATAGAAGATACATTTAAAGATCTCAGTGTATATGGGATTATAGGACAAATAGTGCAACAAGGTAAATTCAAATGATTTTAGAAAACATCCAAAATACAGTAGTCCCTAAAATGGATTACGAAAAGTATAAGATGGTTTCCTATACACAACTTTCATTATGGTTATCATGTCCCCATAAGTGGAAATTAATGTATATTGATAAACTTAAACAACCACCTAATATCCATTTAGCATTTGGTTCTGCTATGCATGAAACATTGCAAGAATATTTAGATTTAATGTATAATAAATCTATTAAAGCAGCGGATGAATTTCCTATACATGAGGATTTTCAACAACGTTTCTTAAAAATGTATAAGGACTATAAGGAACAAATTGGTAGTAATTTTTCCACACCAAAGGAAATTGCTGAATTTGTAAATGATGGGTTAAATATAATTGATTTCTTTATTGAAAGGAGACAAATGCATTTCACTAAACGAGGAACTAGACTTCTTGGGGTAGAAATGCCTATATTAACTCCTCCACATGAAGATCATCCTAATATTATGTTATATGGTAAATTAGATTTAGTTTTTTATGATGAAGATCTTAAAAAAGTAAGTATATGGGATATTAAAACCTCTACTAGAGGTTGGGGAAAGTGGGATAAAGAAGATAAAATCAAAATGGCACAAATGGTGTTATATAAAAAGTATTTTGCAGAACAGTATAATATACCTGTAGAAGAAATCGATTGTAAGTATTTTATAGTAAAACGTAAAATACCGAAAAACCCCAAATATCCTGCATCAGCTAGTCGGATTCAATATTATGTACCATCATCCGGTAAAACTACAATAAACCGTGTAACTCGTGATCTCCATGCATTTATTGATGATTGTTTTAAAGACGATACGTATAATATGAAGGAGTATACTAAGACTCCATCAGATAAAGCCTGTAAATGGTGTCCTTTTAATGACAAACCTGAACTCTGCGATAAAAAAGCTACAAACTAGGATATTCCCTTTTATAATAGCATTAACTGCTCTTGCAGTTTCATCATCAGCTGCTTTCTACTCTGTGAGTGGTTTAAGTAAATTGTTTGCTGGAGCTGCATTTGCTGTTATAATAATGGCTGCTTCTCTTGAAGTAGCTAAATTAGTAATAGCATCTTTACTTTACCAGTATAGAGAAAACCTCCCCAGATTATTAAAATATTACCTTTCAGTAGCATGTTTAATTTTAATTTTAATCACCTCAATGGGTATTTATGGCTTTTTATCTGCTGCTTATCAGGAAACCGCAGCCTTAGCAGGTAATGTAGATGCTCAAATCTCCCTTATAGAAACAAAAAGAGATAACATAAAAAAACAACTTGCGATATACAGTGATGAGAAATCCTCTATTAATGGGGCGGTGAGTGATTTGAGGTCGGGTTTATCTAACAATGTAATACAGTATACTGACACATTAGGTAATGTATTAACTACAACATCTTCGTCAACAAGAAGAGCCCTAGAAAAACAACTTGACCAAGCAATCAAAAGACAAACAGAAATTAACACTAGGGTAGATAATTTAAATCAACAACTATTTGATTATGAAACAGAAATTGTTGAGGTAACTAGCAATAATAATGTAGCAGGTGAACTCGGTCCACTTAAGTATTTATCTGGTTTAACAGGTAAACCTATGGACCAAATCATTAATATACTTTTGTTAGTTATAATTTTTGTATTTGATCCGCTTGCCATTGCACTTGTTATTGCAGCAAATTTTGCATTTGAACAATTACAAAAAAAAACTAAAGAAAATGTATATGGAGAGCAAGTGGAAGAAGAATGGGATGAAGATCATGCACACGATATGGTTTTAAACCAAATGGTAGAAGAAGTAGGCGATGATTTATTTGAAGAAACTTCACCACCTTCCCCTAAAAAATCTCGATTAAGGTATAAAGACATTGCTAAATAAAGTTTCTTAAATTACCATATATGTATATGCGCATTTAAACATATACAAACATGGCACTTAAATTAACATCCGTAAAATTGGAAGAAAAATTGTTTGAGGATTTTAAAGTTGCGTCTATTAGACAAAAATTTAATCTTCAAAAACTAGTAAATAGAAGTATACATCTCTATTTAAATAATGAGGAGTTTGCAAAATCCCTTCATACACACACCGTCCTAACCATTAGTGGTAGTGGTTTATAAATTATAAAAAAGGTTTTATTTAATGAAAAAAGGTTATATTCCAAAAGAAGATAGAAAAAAAATCCTACTTCTCTGTGACGACATTCGACTCCATAGTGGAATCGGAACTATGGCAAAAGAATTTGTCATCAATACTGCTCACCACTTTAATTGGGTGAATTTAGGGGCAGCAATTAAACATCCTGAACAAGGTAAAGCATTCGATCTTAGTCAACAAGTTAACGAGGTTATAAATATACCTGATTCGGATGTAAAAGTAATTCCATGGGATGGTTATGGTAATGATCAAATTGTTAGACAATTAATAGCCCAGGAAAAACCTGATGCCATCCTCCACTTTACAGATCCTCGTTATTGGACATGGTTATACCGAATGGAAAAAGAAATTAGGACTAAAATTCCAATGATTTTTTACACTATTTGGGACGATTTACCATACCCTATGTGGAATAGAGATTTTTATCGTTCAGATGATCTTCTCCTTTGTATCTCTAAACAAACTAAAAACTTAGTTAAAAATGTACTTAGAGATTTTCCAAAAGAAGATTGGCAAGTACAATATGCACCACATGGTATAGATGAAAAAACATTTTTCCCTGTAGCTAATGATTTAGAATTTGAAGTATTCAAAGATAAATTCTTTGAAGAAAAGGAATATGATTTTGTGGCATTTTGGAATAATAGAAATATTCGCCGTAAAAACCCGGGTGATGTAGTTACAGCATGGAGAATTTTTACAGACCAACTTACTGATGAACAAGCTAAACGTTGCTTACTTATAATGCACACAGATCCTGTAGATGGTAATGGTACTGATATCCCAGCAGTAATTAAGGCAACTTGTGACCCAGAAAGAGCTAAAATAAAATTTACCCATGGTAAATGCGACCCTAAAACCCTTAATTATTACTATAATTTAGCAGATGCTCAATTTATGATGACTGATAATGAAGGTTGGGGATTATCACTTACTGAAGGTATTATGGCAGGAAATATGGCTATTGCGCCCGTTCAGGGTGGCATGCAAGACCAAATGCGTTTTGAAGATGAGAATGGTAAATGGATCGATTTCACTACAGAATTCCCAACAAATAGTAATGGTAAATATAAAAAGCATGGTGAATGGGCTATCCCAATGTGGCCTAAAACGCGTTCACTAAAAGGCTCACCTCCTACTCCTTACATTTATGCTACACAAGTAGATATTGAAGATGCCGGTTTAGCATTATTAAAATGTTATAATTTAGGCAGAAAAGAAATCAGCCGTAGGGGAATAAAGGGCCGTGAATGGTTATTATCTGATGAAGCTAGAATGACAGCTTCCAATATGGGTCAGAATTTTATCGATCATATTAATATTTTATTTAAAAACTGGAAGCCAGTTGAAAAATATACAATTGAAAAAGTTGGTGAAGGACACACCACATATAATCCAAATCCAGTTCAGTATACTCCTGAATTTAACCAAAAATTAAAAGAAGTTTTATCATGAAACCAGTTTGTATAGTTAGCTGTCCTATAGATACTTTTAGCGGATATGGACACCGCTCCCGCGATTTTGTCCGTTCTCTTATAGAGGCTAAAGAAAATGAATGGGATATTAAAATAGTCCCTCAAAGGTGGGGAAATACTCCTTGGGGTTTTCTTGATAAAGAAGATCCTTTAAGGTTAAGATTTGTCCAGGGGGAAATGGGACAACCTGATATATGGATACAAATTACTATTCCTAGTGAATTCCAAAAAATAGGCAAATTTAATATAGGTGTTACTGCTGGTATAGAATCTACAGTCCCACCCCCTGATTTTATTCAAGGGATGAATAATATGGATTTGAATCTTGTGTCTTCACATTTTACTAAAGATACTTTTAAACAAGTACAATTTCACCAAAATGATAAACAAGGAAACCCTGTTGGAACTGTAAAATTAGAAAAACCTATTGAGGTCTTACTTGAAGGTTTAGATACTGGTGTATATTTTAAAGAATCAAGTAAATCTGGATTACTTAATGATATAGATGAAAGTTTCTGTTTTTTATTTACGGGTCATTGGTTACCTGGCGATTTTGGTGAAGATAGAAAAAATGTTGCTACTATGATTAAAACATTTTTAGAAACCTTTAATAAAAGAGGTCTTAAACCTGCTTTACTTTTAAAAACTAATAAAGTAGACTACAGTTTATTAGATAAAGAAGATATCCTTAAAGATATTCGTAGAATTAGAGATAAATTTGATAATAAAGATAATTTACCTAATATTTACATTTTACATGGTGAGTTTACAAATGAAGAACTTAATAATCTTAATAATGATCCTAAAATTAAATCATTTATTTCATTTACCAAAGGTGAAGGATTCGGCCGACCATTACTTGAACAAGCAATTACAGGTAAACCTGTAATTACAACAAATTGGAGTGGTCATGTTGATTTTATTCGTCCTGAATATAATGTATTATTAGGAGGTGAATTGAAGAATATCCATGAATCCGCCTCTAATAAATGGTTATTGAAAGAAGCTAATTGGTTTAATGTAGATACTGAAGTTGCATCTAAGGCAATGAAAGATGTATATAAAAATTATAAAAAATACATTGAAAATAGTCGCAAGCAAACTAAATGGCTTAAAGAAAACTTTAGCCAAGACAAAATGACTGAAATACTTAAAACTCACATGGATAGGATAAGGATAACACAAAATATTCCTCTTAAATTACCTAAACTGAAAAAAATAGATGGTAATGAAACTTCACTACCTAAACTTAAACTTCCTAAATTATAAAAAATAGATGGATAATTTAACAAAATGCCCATGTTGTGGATCAGATGCATGTTCGATTTCACCACTCGCACCCAATATTGACGCCCATTTATGTTGGACTTGTGGATTCAACACCCATACAGGTATGACTGATGGCAGTGAATTTGAAAAAACTGCATATGAATCAACAGCCGAGATAATAAAAGACTTAAAGCAAGTGCATGATGGTTTGGCTTGGTATCCTAAGGTTATTAACTTACAAGAGAAAGGAATGGTATTCCCTGAATGGAATAAACGTCTCCAGGATTGGTATTGGGCAGCTGTTAATGCAGTGCCTGTAACTAAAGAGGAAAAGGAAAAATATCCTGATCCAGCAAATCCTGGTGAATTTTATCAATTTAGAATGGATATGAAAAATATCAAACGTTTTGATAAATTAGAATTCATGGATGCTGTAGAGTTAATAGGATTATTTGATGCAGAATAAAATTTGGAACGATGAGTATGAAGATTAGTTATGCAATACCGGTTTGTAATGAATGGATGGAATTAGAATATCTTCTAAATTATCTATTTAAACATAAACGTGAACAAGATGAAATTATAGTTCAATGTGATGAGGGAAATACTACACCTAATGTATACCAAGTATTAGAAGAATATAAAGAAAAACTTCAAATAATTGAATTTCCATTAAATGGAGACTTTGCCTCATTTAAAAATAATCTTAAGGATAATTGTACTGGGGATTATATTTTTCAAATCGATGCTGATGAATATCCTGAGGAATATCTTATGAGTACTATAGAATGGGTAATTAAAGAAAACCCTAAAACTGATATATTCTGGGTTCCACGAATTAATAAGGTAGAGGGATTAACTGAGGAACATGTTAAACAATGGGGTTGGAGAGTAGATCCTGATAAAAGAGTTAATTTCCCCGATTACCAATGCCGCATTCTTAAAAATGTAAAGAGAATTAAGTGGAAAAATAAAGTACATGAAGTACTTATAGGCCACCAAACTGAATCCCATTTACCAGCAAATGATGAATTTTGTATCCACCATTTAAAGGATATAAAACGTCAAGAAAAACAAAACGAATTATATAGAACATTATGAAAAAAATATGGTATGCCCCCAATAAATTTGAAGCATATGGGGAAGAAGAAATTAAAGCTGTTGAAGAGTGTCTCCGAGATGGCTGGCTAGCAGGATTTGGTCCTCGCACGGTAAAATTTGAAGAAAAAATAGCCAAACAATTTGGTAAAAAATATGGAGTATTTGTAAACTCGGGATCTGCAGCATGTTTATTAGCTTTAGCTAGTCTACAATTACCTAAAGGTACTAAAGTAATTACACCTGCCTGTACTTTTTCTACTACATTAGCCCCGATTATTCAATTAGGACTTATTCCTATATTTGTAGATGTAGATTTAACAACATACTGTGCTAATATTCAAGAAGTATTAGACGCTATTGATGATGATGTAAAAGTACTTATGATTCCTAACCTTATTGGGAACAAACCTGATTGGAAAGCTTTAAAAGATGGTTTAAAAGCTATGGGTAGAGAAGATATAGTATTAATTGAAGATTCAGCTGACACTGTAACATACACTGAAGAAACAGACATTGCTACTACTAGTTTTTATGCTTCCCACGTCATTACTGCTGGTGGAGCTGGAGGTATGGTAATGTTTAACGATGAAAAACTCCGTAATGTTTGTCTTCAATTTAGAGATTGGGGTAGAATAGGTGATAACTCCGAGGATATGTCAGATAGGTTTAATCATAAAGTTGATGGTATTCCTTATGATTATAAATTCTTATATGGAGTATTGGGCTATAATATGAAATCAACTGAAATGCAAGCAGCATTTGGTTTAGTTCAACTTGAAAGATTTCAAAAATTTTTTAAAACTAGAAGAGATAATGCCGAACGTTACATTAAAAATCTCCAAGGTGTAGGCGATTTAATTTTACCTGATGATAGTATTAAACCCAATTGGTTAGCAATCCCACTTCAATCAGAAAAAAGATTTGAACTTCTTCATTTTCTAGAAGATAATAATATTCAAACTAGAGTAACATTTGCAGGTAATGTAACTCGTCATCCCGTTTATAGAGAATACCTTCAGGAATTTCCTAATTCAGATGCTATTATGAAAAATGGATTTTTATTAGGAGCACACCATGGTATGACTACAGAGGATGTAGATCACGTTTGTGATAAAATTAAAGAGTTTTTTCTTAAATGAAAATAGCGTTTTTATCCGAAATGGGGTTTGAAGGAAAAATCTCTTCTAATCACCTAAATATGAGAACCGAATTTGCATGGATGCATGCATTGGATGCAGACCATCACCCTATTAGCAAGTTTAATCATATTATGGGTTATGACCATGTTTTTATAATTTTTCCTAAAGGAACATTAAACCTAAATGCTGTAGGAGCTAAAATAGCAGATAAACCAAACCCAGCTACTGAGTTACTTTCCCAACCCCTTATACAGACATTAAAATCAAATAATAAAAAAGTTCATTATATACAAGAAGGCCCATCATGGCTTTTTAATGAATATGAAATTATAGATCAATTTAATTTTTATAATTTATTATCTGAAGTAGATAGTATATTTGCTCATAATGAATATGATTGTAAATTCTATAAGGGTTTATTTCCTAATAAATCTGTTAGGGCTATCTCTACCTTATTAATAGAAGAATTAATACAAAACATTATTCCTCAACCAGAAGAAAAAGTTATTATTGGAGGTAATTTTGCTAGATGGTATGGAGGTTTTCAAAGTTATTTAGTAGCAGATGAATTAGGGGTAGAAAAATGGGGACAATCTTCCCATGCTAAACGTGAAAATGAAGGCGATATACCTGATTTAAATCACCTACCACGATTAACATGGATAGAGTGGATGAATGAATTATCTACGTTTAAATACGCAGTACATTTAATGCCTACTATAGCAGCAGGAACCTTTAGTTTAAATTGCGCTTATTTTGGCATACCATGTATAGGAAACGAGAAAGTAGATACCCAACGTTTATGCTATCCTAAATTAAGTGTAGATGTAGAAGATGTAGAAACTGCTAGGATTTTAGCAAAAAAATTAAAAGAAGATTCGAATTTTTACACAGATTGTGCATTAGAAGCAAAAAGAAATTACAGAAAACATTACGATATACAAATATGGAAAGACCAAATAAGCTTAAAGTAATGATTAGTGGAGCTAATGGTTTTTTAGGTAAAAATTTAATAGCTCATTTATCAAAAACATATGATGTACGATCTGTTAGTATTAGACATGATAATCTAAAATTTGTAGGGGATGATATTTTAAAATATCAACCTGATATTTTTATATATAACGGGTGGTACGACGGCAATAGTTTTAGTAGCGTAAATAATTATGAACAATTTAATAATATCAATATAGCTATTGAACTGGGTAAAGTTTTTTCTCAGTTAAAGGATTTATATTTTGTAGGTGTAGGATCATTCGCAGAATATGGGATTAATAAAACCCTTATATCGGAAAAAGATAAAGAATGCGCTAATAATTATTATGGAGCGTCTAAAAATATTCTTAAAACTTTTACAAAAACCCTGTGTGAAATTAATAATTTTAAATGGTTATGGTTACGCCCATGTTATATATATGGACCTGGTGATGTACATAGTAGGTTAATACCAAATACAATCCAAGCATGTATTGATAATAAAAACCTTATACTTAACTCGTGTAATTCGATAGTTGATTATTTGTACATAGATGATTTTACCAGTGCTGTTAATCAGTTATTATTAAATAAAAACACTGGTATATTTAATATTTGTTCTGGAGAACAGTACGTAGTTAAAGATATAATTAACATGATAAAACAGGAATTTAATTACCATAATATTACTTTTGATTCTTCAAAAGACAGAAAAAATTCTTACACAAACCATATATGTGGTGATAATAGTAAATTACAACAAATTGGGTGGTCGGCTAAATATAACATACAATCAGGTATAAAGAAAACAATAAATAATTATGAAAAATAAATTTATACTTATATGTTGTTCATATAATAATGAAGAATGGCTAGAAACCCATTTAGAAAGCATTTTAGAACAAACATACACTAATTACGAGGTAATATATGTTAATGATGCATCTACAGATAATACTTTAAAAAAAGTAACCGATATAGTTGGGAATGATGATAGATTCCATATTATTAATAATGAAAAGAACTTAGACTCTCCAACTAATTATTTTAAACATACCTATGAGTTTATGGAGGGTAGAGATGAAAATGAAATCTTAGTAGAACTTTGTGGTGACGATTGGTTTGCTACCCCAACAGTATTAGAACAACTTAATGATACTTACAATAAAACTGATTGTTGGTTAACATATGGTGGAATGCGTGTATGGAATGGTGGCACAGATATTACAATGCCTAATCCGCAAAATAGTGATTATGACCCATTTGTACATAAACATGCTTTATATAGAAAAGATATGTGGAGGGCGGGCCATTTACACTCATTTAGATGGTTTATACACAAACAATTTAAAATTGAAGATGCAATTTCAAATATTGATGGTGAAATTTATAAACATGCTGTTGATCTACAGTTACAATTTTCTATAATGGAGATGGTACCACCAGAAAAGATAATAAATCTTGAATTTCCCACTGTAATGTTTAATAATGCACCAGATCGGACAAGACCCTTAAAAGATGGGACTTTTAGAAATTCTAAGGAAAATGAAAAATATGAAGTAGAAGTAAGATTAGCTAGAAAAAAGTTTAAAAGAGTATCTAATAGAAGTGAGTTAAATGGCGAAAAATTACCACAAGTAAATACCTTTGGAGATTATAGAGAGAGGCATACAATTCCTAAAAATTTTTCTTACACATATAACTTATCTGAAGGTGAATTCGATATAACACTTTTACAAGATGGTAGTATTATAGATTATTTAGAAGGCCGTATTACAGTTAATGAAAATAAGCCTATTATAGCACTTATAGCTGAAGGGCCCCATCTATTTAATCAAAATCTTTTGTATGATAGAATACAAAGTGAATATGCAAGATTTGATAAAGTATTAGGATGGCATGAATCATTATACAGTCTACCAAATTTTAAATTCAAACCAATTACAGAAATTTCTCAATGGAGTCTTTTGCCTGTAGAACTAGATATAACTCAATTTCAGGTTTATAATAAAACCAAAAAAACGTCTTTTATTACCTCTAATAAAAGTATGGTAAAAGGACACCAATTTCGATTAGATTGCTTAACAGAAATACAGAAACAAAAACTTAATGTTGATGCTTTTGGAAGAGGCATTAACCCCATTAATTCCAAATTAGAAGGACTAAAAGATTATCAATTTTCAATAGCAATGGAAAATGCTAAAATGAAAAATTATTTTACTGAAAAATTACTTGATTGTATGTTAGCGGGGACTATTCCTATTTACTATGGCTGCCCCAATATAGAAAAATGGTTTAACCCAGAAGGTATTATATCTTTTGATACAACTGAACAATTAACTAATATTATTAGTGATCTTGAAAAAACATCTACATATGAATCTAAAAAAGCCGCAATTCATGATAATTACGAAAGGGCTTTAGTTTGGTATGAAGATAATGATAAGTTTTTTAATAAATATTTAAAAGAATTTGTTTAATGGATATTTTAATTTTTTCAAAAGATAGAGCTTTCCAATTAAATACATCGCTCGAAACAATAAAAAAATATGTATCTGGGATAGATAATATATATGTTCAGTTTGGATATTCTAGTGAAAAATATCTTGAGGGGTATCAAAAATTAAATAAGATTTTTAATGATGTTGTGTTTGTAGATGAAAGCGAGTATGGTTTTCAACAAACTCTCACAGCAATCTTACTTAATGAAATACAGTCCGAAAATGTTATGTTAGAGGTAGATGATACTATATACTTTAAATCTTTAGATCTTAAGGAATGTGATCAAACCCTACAACAATATCCTAATGCGGGTAAATATTGTTTTGGCCTTGATCCTACTATATTTAATAAACAGTGGTGGGATAAACAAAAAGAAACTTATTATGTTATTAATAAAAGTTCTAAGGGGGAAGACCAAATCCAAGAATTAGCCTTAAAATATCCTTTTAATGCTAGTAGTGTTATCCATAAAAAGAACGACATAATACAGCTACTACAAACAAATAACGTTAATACACCTGTTGAATTAGAAATAGCAGGATCAAAGTCTAGTATATTTCAAAACTATAAACTTAATATTTTTCACCACATAGAAGTAGTAAAACAAATACATACTAATAATTCACTTAATAGATATAAGGAAGTTTATAGTGTTGAGTACCTTAATAATCTCTTATTATCTGGTGAAATTATTGATATTAGTAAAATTAATATAGAATCCTTCAGTACAGATATGAGATGGTTTAAGGGGGAAAATATAGGTCGATTTCCTATATTTCCTTGGGAAATACCACCAATACACCATAAAGAACTTATTGAGTGTAGAAAAAATTTAATTAACACTGATAAATGGTGGGGTAATACATTAGATAATATAGTAGATATACCACTTAATATTAACCCTCCCCAATGGCAATCCTCCCCACCAACCCCTGCTGAACAACTTTTTGATTTAGGGTCACGAGGACCATTTGTAAATAGTTTTAGAGATTATAATTTTGATAATAAACTTAATAAGTTAATAAAAGGAAAACGAGTAGCGTATGTAGGCCCTTCCCCACACCTTAAAGGAAAAGGATTAGGTAAAGTAATCGATTCTTATGACATAGTTGTTAGAATCAACCAAGCATATGCCATGAAAGAAAGCGATTGGGAAGATTATGGACAACGTACAGATATAGTTGTAAATTGTCTTAATCATTATAAACGCAATGCAATAGCTGAAGACATAAATTTTGCAAAATCTCTTAAATATATTATTAACCCAATGGTATTAATGTGGGAGAAACAATTAGTATATGATTTTATGGAGGATGTAAATTTAAAATGGCATAATGTTTGTGATGGTTACTTATTTAAATGCTTTAATGAAATAGGAACAACCGCTAACACAGGGTTAATGGGCATTATAACTCTACTAAATTATAATATAGAGGAATTATTTATTACAGGTATGACCTTTTTTAACATGAATACTTTTGGTAAAGTATATAATGACACATATCATGATGCTGCATCTAAAGCTGGTAATTTTAGTCCAACGGAAAATAAAACACCAGATATAGGAGAAATGAGAATGGATATACATCACCAACAACCTCAAATTGATTATTTTAAAAGGATAGTAGATAAACACTATGGAATAATTACCCTAGATAGTTACCTTGAAGAAAATTTTAAAACACATATAAAAATATGAAAAAAATAGCAATGATTCCTGTTAGGTTAGGTAGTAAAAGAGTACCTAATAAAAATTTAAGATTACTAGGTAATAAACCACTAGTAGCCCATATAATAGAAGCAGCAAAAGAATCTAATGTATTTGATGAAATATATATAAATTCTGAATCGGATATATTTAAAGAAATAGCTAACGAATATGGTGTTAAATTTTATAAAAGACCTAAACATCTTTCTACAGATAAAGCTACAAATGATGACTTTACGTTAGATTTTATGGAAAATGTAAAAGGGGATATATTAGTTCAATTATTAGCAACATCCCCCTTTGTAACTAGTACACAAATAAAGGAATTTGTAAATAAGTCCATGGAACATGATACGTTAATATCTACTAGTAAAATAAAAATTGAATCTATATTCAAAAACCAACCTATAAATTTTAACCAAAAAAAACAATCACCTCCTAGTCAATTATTAGAATCTGTGTATGCTTATGCATGTTCTTTAATGGCTTGGCGGTATGATAACTATAAAGCAAATATGAATAAATACCAATGTGGGTATCACGGGGGAGATGGGGATATAGGATTTTTTGAATTAATGGGATACTCAACTGTTGATATAGATGAAGAAGATGATTTTATGTTAGCTGAATCAATATTAGCTTCTAAACCAAAAGATCCCCAATATTATAAATCGGGTAAAATATTTGACCATAATGTAGAACGCGTTTTAGCCCAAGATGGGGTTATTAATAATAATTTATATGATTTTAATAAGGAAGTAACTAAAGTACAAAGTATTATAGATAATAACCCAAATAACGAATCTTGGTCACACACAGTGATAAACTCAAAATCTAATAGAGCTACATTAATTGGGCAAATGCCTGGCGAAGGAAATCGTTTACATTACCATAATGATTGGGATGAATGGTGGTATATTCTAAAGGGAGAATGGGAATGGTTTGTAGAAGGGGAAATTATGACTGTTAAAAAAGGAGATATTGTTTTTATAGAACGAAATAAAAAACATAAAATCACAGCTGTTGGATCAGAACAAGCAATAAGATTAGCAGTTAGCAGAGACGATGTAGATCACATATATGAATAAGACGAGCGCATTTAATATTAAAATTGACTTTGATAAGAGTAAGGGCAGTTATGTATTTGATAAAACTACAAATAAATACTACCTTGACTTTATGGGTATGTATTCATCTCTTCCAATAGGATATAACCATCCGGTATTTGATAAGTCGTTTGAAGAAGAAATAAAGAGAGTGTCAAAGCTTAAAATTGTAAACTGCGAGATGCTTTCTGATGAGTACGAGTCCTTCTATGAACACTTTAAAAACTTTACATCTCGAGAAGGCTATTCAAACTATGCCTTCACATGTACAGGAGCATTAGCTAATGAAGCAGCTGTTAAGGCAGCTATGTGGCATAAAGGACCTAACCCTAAAGGGTATGTGTTATCAATTAAAAACAGTTTCCATGGCATTAATTCTGTAGGGAATCTTCTTACTACAAGATTTCAAGGAGTAGATGTACGACAAGGAAATTTACCCGGCATACAAGTATGGCCCCAAGTTAATTCTATAGAACAAGCAATTAAACATATTCGTAACCCCTGGAGGAGTACATCACGCATACACGGGGTTATTGTTGAACCAATACAATCTACCTATGGAGATAACTACCTACCCCAAGACCAACTTTTACATTTAAGAGACTTATGTACAGAAAAAAACATCCCACTAATTTTTGATGAAGTTCAAACTGGATTTGGGGTATCTGGTAAAGTATGGTATTCTGACCATTTAGGTATAGAACCTGACATTATTACTTTTGGAAAAAAATCACAAGTATCAGGTATAATGGTTAAAGATACACATAATACAGTTTTCGAAGTACCTAAGAGATTATCAGTTACGTTTGATGGAGATTTATTAGACATGATTAGATGTAAATATATTATTAAAGCAATAAAAAAAGATGATCTTCTAACTAATGCAACAACAATGGGAAATCTTCTTGCGGATGGGTTAAAAGAAATGCCATTTATACAAAATGTAAGACAGATAGGATTATTATTAGCATTTGATTTTACTGACAAAATAAAAAGAGACGTTTTTGTTAAAAAATTATATGAGAATGGTATGATATGTAACCCAACTAGAGAGGTATCTATTAGAATGAGGCCTAATTTACACGTGACAGATAAAGAAATAAAAGCTGCTTTAGAAAAAATAAAAATAGCATTAAAATAATTAGGATATATTATATATTCTTTGTATATTTAAACATAAACTAATAAAATGAAACATATTGACTTTGAAAATGTCGAAGATAAATTCGACAAAACCCTAAAAACAAAAGAATGGAAACAGTTTGAAAAAGACTTTGCATCCAGTAGTGATATATATATTGTAGCAAATGGGGGTCTTTGGGCTGTAGGAAACCATGCTGCTGATGACTGTACTAGATTATTTGCAAAGGCCGGAATTAAAAAATCTATTAATAGCTTAGATAGTCAGTGTTTAATGACTAGTGTAGCAAATGATTATGGTTATAATAATTTATTTTTACGTTGGTTAGAACTACAACGTAAAACAGGTAAAATGAAAGATGATGCTATGATTGTAGCCCTTTCATGTTCAGGTGGTTCAAAAAATGTAGTTTCATGTTGTCACTGGGCTGAAAAACATGGATATAAAACAGCTATGATTGCTGGGCAAGATAGAGGAGTACTCAATGATAGTGTTAATAATATTGTTTTAGATTGTAAATATTTCCACACAGTAGAAGTACTTACATTAATTCTATTTTATGACTTAATCCATGCTTGTGGTGCTGAATGTCCCTCAATTAAAGATGAAGTTGTAAGAAAAGGAACCTCTCAACCCTTATCTAGAAACCCACTAAATGGGGGATAACCAAACAGTTTTAGTTACGGGGGGGACCCGAGGAATAGGTTTAGCTATTTCTAATAAATTTAAATTAAATAATTATAATGTATTATCTTTAAATAGTAAAGATATTGATTTAAATAATGATAATTTATCTTCTTATTTCTCTAATCTGCCCCCTATTGATATATGTGTAAATTGTGCTGGAATTAATATTATTAAACCAATTGAAGAACTAGATATAGAAGATTATAATAGAGTCTTAAATATAAATTTAAGAGCACCTTTTATTATTACTAAAATTGTTTCCGAAAATATGAAAAAACAAAAATGGGGAAGAATAATAAATATAGCTTCTATTTGGGGTCATAAAAGCAAACCAGGCAGAAGTCCATATAGTGCTTCTAAATCAGGTATTATTGGCCTTACTAAAACATTAGCTTTAGAATTAGCCCCTTATAATATATTAGTAAATAGTATATCACCTGGATTTACAGATACTGAATTAACTAAAAATAGTTTAACCCAAGCAGAATTATTAAGTTTAACAAAAAATATCCCTTTAAAAAGAATGGCTACCCCCGAAGAAATAGCTAATATAACATATTTTATGGGTAGTTCACAAAATACTTATATTACTGGTCAGGATATATTAATAGATGGAGGATTTACAATACAATGATTATTAAATCAAAGATTAAACAATATAAGGTATCATTTATAAATAATACTAAAGATACTATATTATCAATTTATGATAAGGGAGATGTTATATTTTTAGACAATAATATAAAAATATCTTTACCTTCCTACATAAAAGTAATTAATTTAGATGTTTCGGAACATACTAAAAGTTTTGAAAATCTTTCTGTTATTTTAGATGCCCTCCCTGTAGGGTTTAATAAAAATAATAAATTAATAGCTATTGGGGGAGGTATAACCCAGGATGCTGTATCATTTGTTTCTTCTATGTTATTTAGGGGGATAAAATGGGTATTTTTCCCCACCACATTGCTTTCTCAGGGGGATAGCTGCATAGGAGGGAAAACTTCTATTAATTATAAAAATTCTAAAAACCAACTGGGGGGCTTTTATCCTCCCGATCAAATATTTCTTAACCCAGGTTTTATAAATACTTTACCCCATAAAGATATTACTTCAGGATTAGGAGAAATGTTACATTTTTACTTAACTTCAAGTCAAAAAGACTATAAATATTTTTTAGATAATAAAGATAATTTAGAACTTTTAATAAAAAGATGTTTAAAAATAAAAAAATACTTTATAGAAATTGATGAATTTGATAAAGGCGAAAGATTACTTTTAAATTACGGACATACATTTGGACATGCTATAGAAGGAGTTACTAACTATAACATACCCCATGGTATTGCTGTTAGTTTAGGGATGGATATTGCTAATTTTATTTCATGGAAATTAGGATATCTTTTGGAAAAAGATTATTTAGATATTAAGAAAACTTTAAAGGAAATATATGGAACCTATAAAGTCCCTACTCCTGCTGAAATGATTCCCTTCTTAAAGAAAGATAAAAAAAATACTACAACTAAACTAACATGCATATTAACTAAGGGCCCGGGAAGTATGTTTCTCCATCAATTATCTTATTCCGAGGTTCTTAATTTTATAAAAGAATATACTAATGAAAAATAAAATTTTAATCACTGGGGGAACAGGAACTGTAGGTAAACACCTCCAAAAATTAATCCCTGAGGGCATTTTCTTAGGACGTTCACATGAACATGGGGGTGATTTAAGAGACCCAAATTATGTCAAATGGTTAATGTCTTCTTATACACCTGATGTTGTTGTCCATTTAGCCGCAAAGGTAGGGGGTATACAAGAGAATATTAAAAAACCTGCCGAATTTTTTGATGATAATATTTTAATTAATACTAATGTATTAAAATATTCTCACCAATATGGGGTAAAACAATTTATAGGAATACTTAGTACATGTATTTATCCAGATAAATCTATAAAATATCCTATGACAGAGGAAGATTTGTTTTTGGGTCCCCCCACCCCAACTAATTTTAGTTATGGTTATGCTAAAAGAGCACTAGCAGTACAAATAGATGCATATAACCAACAATATGGGACTAAATACAACTATTTGATACCTTGTAATTTATATAGTGAATTTGATAATTTTTACGATGAAAATAAAATGCATTTCATTACAGCTTTATTACATAAGATAAAAAATTCTACAGGATCTATAGAACTATTAGGTAATGGAACCCCTCTTAGACAATTTATGCATGCCAATGATTTAGCAAGGGTAATTAAAGAAGTTATAGATAAAAATATTACTGAGAGTTTTAATATAGCTACTTATGAAAATTATTCAATAGATGAAATGGCAAAAATAGCCCTAAAAGAATTAGGATTAGACCTAAAAGTTACTTACACTAACCCTAACCTAAATGGCCAATTCAGAAAAGATGTTAGTTCAGAAAAACTCAAAACATTATTACCGGATTTTAAATTTACCCCTTTTAAACAAGGAATAAAAACTGTTTATGATAAAATTAGTAAGTGATACAATAGATAGATCTGATGTAAATTCATTAATAAAATGGTTACAGCAGGATCCTATCCCCCGTTTAACTAAAGGAGAATTAACCCAAAATCTAGAGAATAAATGGGCTTCTAAATTAGGTACTAAATATTCTGTATTTGTTAATTCAGGATCTTCATCTATACTTTTAACTTTGGCTGCTCTTAAACAGTTAAATAGATTAAAAAACGATAAAATTGTAGTCCCCTCTCTTAGTTGGGCTACAGATGTAAGTTCTCCTATGTTATTAGGATTAACCCCCCTTATGTGTGATTGTAATTTAAATGATTTATCTTGTGATTTAAATCATTTAGAACAATTATTTAAAGAACATAACCCAGGGGCTTTAATTTTAGTTTCTCCATTAGGGCTAGTACCTGAAATGGAAGCTGTTTTAGAATTATGTAAAAAGTATGAAGTACTTTTATTAGAAGACGTATGTGAAAGTATGGGTTCTAAATATAAAGGCGAATATCTAGGTACATTTGGTATAGCTTCATTTTTTTCTATGTACTTTGGACACCATTTAAGTACAATAGAGGGGGGTTTTATCAATACTAATGATGAAGAATTATACCATATGCTTCTTATGATGAGAAGTCATGGATGGGATAGAGACTTACCTAAATGGAAACAGAAAGAATTAAGAAGTAAATACTCCTGTTCTGATTTTGATGCCCTATATAATTTTTATGTACCTGGTTTTAATCTAAGAGCTACCGATTTGCAAGCGTATATTGGGTTAAGAGCTATAAATAAATTAGATAGTTTTTGCAAAGCCAGAAACAGAAACTTTTTAAAGTATTTAAAGGATATAAAAAATAATTTATTAAAGCTTAGTAATAGAAAAGATAATTTTATTTCTAATTTTGCTATGCCAGTAGTCAGTAAAAATCGTAATAAAATAGTTCAAAAACTTACTAAATATAATATAGAAGTCAGACCATTAATTGCAGGGAATATGGCAACTAAACCGATGTGGATATATGAGTATCCTACTCGATTATCTTTACCTAATTGTGAATTAATAGAAAAATATGGTTTTTATATTCCTAACCACCAAGATTTATCTAAAAAAGATATATCTGAAATAATTGATATAATAAATAAATACTCATGAAAAGAGCCTTAATTACAGGTATAAATGGACAAGATGGTTCATATTTAGCAGAATTCCTTTTAAAAAAAGGTTATGAAGTATGGGGTACCCTTAAAAGAAACTCGGTTTCTGAAAACCAATCTTCCAGAATAGACAGTAATACTTTTAGTAGAATTACCTTAGAATATGCTGACATGACTGATATGTCTTCTATTACTAGAGTATTACAATTATGTAGACCAGATGAAATTTATAATTTAGCTGCTCAATCTCACGTAAGAATTAGTTTTGACCAACCTTTATATACTACTGAAGTAACTGCTGTAGGAGTATTAAATCTATTAGAAGCCGCTCGTTTAATTTGTCCTAAAGCACGCATTTATCAAGCATCATCATCTGAAATGTTTGGTAATAATATAGATAAAGATGGATATCAAAGAGAAACTACTCCCATGAATCCAGTTTCACCCTATGGGTGTGCTAAGGTATTTGCCTATAATATATGTAGAAATTATAGAAATTCATATAACATGTATATTTCTAATGGGATTTTATTTAATCATGAATCACCACGAAGAGGTACTAATTTTGTTACTAATAAGGTAGTAAAAGAAGCTGTAAAAATAAAATTAGGATTAAGTGATAGTTTAACACTAGGAAATTTAAACGCTTCCAGAGATTGGGGGCATGCTAAAGACTATGTTAAAGCTATGTGGATGATTCTCCAACATGAAGAGGCAGATGATTTTGTTTGTTCAACAGGGGTTTCCCATACTGTAAGAGATTTAGTAGAATATACCTTTAATTATCTAGATCTTGACTGGAAAAAATATATTAAACAAAGTGAAAAATATTATAGGCCAGAAGAGTTGGATAATCTAAAAGGAGATTGTACAAAAGCACACACTTTACTTAATTGGAATCATGAGTATACTTTTGAAAGTATGTTAGATGAAATGATAGAATATTGGAAAATAGAATTAACAAAATGACACAAACAGTATACATAACAGGTTGTTTAGGTTTTATTGGTTCTTATATCACTAAAACATGTTTAGAAAAAGGATGGTATGTTAAAGGTATTGACAAAATGACTTATGCCTCAAATAAACATCTTTTAAATGAATTTAAACAATATAAAAATTTTTCATTTGTTCACTGCGATATAAATGATTTAAAGTTTTTATATGATTGTGATTATGTAATCAACACAGCCGCAGAAACACACGTAGGTAATAGCATAGTTAACAGTGATGATTTTGTACACTCTAACATAAATGGAGTTCATAATTTATTAGAATTAATAAGGACCCATAGAGGAGAAAATGCTAAAAAACCTACTTTTCTTCATTTTAGCACTGATGAAGTTTATGGGGATATAAAAGAAGGCGAACATTTAGAATCTGATTTATTATGTCCTAGTAACCCATATTCTGCTACTAAGGCAGCTGCTGATCAATTAGTATTAGCTTGGGCTAGAACATATAATTTACCTTACATTATTGTACGTCCTACTAATAATTATGGTATTGGACAGTATGTAGAAAAACTCGTTCCTAAAGCATGTAAATATCTAGGATTAGGCAAAAAAATCCCTCTCCATAATAATGGTACCCCTATTAGAAATTGGTTACATGCACAGGATACTGCTAATGCTATTATATCAATTATAGAAAGTAAAGTTTCTAATGAAATATATAATATAGCTGGAGGGTTTGAACAAACTAATATTGTAACTGTTAACAAGATAATTAAAGAATATTTTGGCGAAGTTAATCCTAGTGCATACACAGATACTTCATTCGATAGAAAAGGCCAAGATGTTAGATATGCCCTAAATGATAATAAATTAAGATCACTAGGATGGATGCCTACAAAAACATTTGATACCGAACTATCTAATATAGTAAATTATTATAAAAACAAATTTATATGGTAACTAAAATTAAAACCCTAGAATATGTGATAGATACCCTAGTGGATAATGGGGTAGATACATTTTTTCTAGTTACAGGAGGAGCTATAGTACCTACAGTAGATTACATAGGAAGAAAATCAAATGTAAAATACTATTGTTTCCAACATGAACAATCCGCAGCTATGGCCGCAGAGGGTTATTACAGAACTTCAGGAAAATTAGCAGCTGTTTTAAGCACTAGTGGCCCAGGTGCCCAAAATCTACTAAATGGGATTTGTGGTTGTTGGTATGAATCTATCCCCTGTATATTCATTACAGGTCAAGTTAGTACGTATGAAAATATAACTTCTGTTTCAACTTCACCAAGACAGGTAGGATTCCAAGAAACCCCTGTTGTAGAATCCTTTAAATATTTTACAAAATATTCTACAGTCTTAAATAAGGTAGAAAATCTAAAATCTGAACTTAAAGCAGCTATTGAGGCTGCTGTATCTGGGAGACCAGGTCCGGTATTATTAGACTTTCCAGTAGATATCCAAAACTCATTAATAGAACAAAGTCAAGATACTTGGGATTTAGATAATATTAATGATAAGTTTAAGTTAGTTCATGATCACATCATACAAAACCAGATAATAGTTTTAAATAATAAGCTTAAAACTAGTAAAAAACCTTTATTATTAATAGGTCATGGAGTTAGGTTAGGAAAGGCTTTAGATGAAGTAAAAACTTTAGTAGAAAATACTAAAATACCATTTGTAGTATCGTGGGGGGGATTTGATATTATGCCTCATGATCACCCACAATTTATAGGAGATATTGGAGTATATGGTAGTAGAAAAGGTAATTTTGCTATACAAAATTGCGATTTACTTATATCAATAGGATCAAGATTAGACACTCGACAAACAGGAGGTAATCTAGATACATTTTCTAGAGATTCTTATAAAATTATGGTAGATATAGATGGTAATGAAGTAGGTAAAGATAGAGGCCTTGAAATAGATCTTCCTATTATTTGTGATGCTAAAAGATTTCTTAATTTTTGGATTGACTCTAAACCTAAAATCGATTCCACTAAATGGGCTAATAGATATAAAACTATTAACTTAGAAAATAGACCATTAAAATCAGATATTCTTACTTCATATGAATTCTTAGAAGAACTTAATACTCAACTCCCAGAAACTTGTACTATTATTCCTGATGAAGGGGGGCACTTAGTATGGTCCATGCAATCTATTACTCCTAAAGAAAACCAAAGAATGTTTTCTAATTTTGGTAATTCTTCTATGGGTTATGCCCTCCCATCAGCAATTGGGGCTGCAATAGGAAGTAATGATCCCGTTATTTGTATAGATGGGGATGGGGGATTTCAAATGAATTTACAAGAATTACAAACAGTAAAACATTATAATTTACCTCTTAAAATTTTTATAATGAATAATGATTGTTATGGAATTATTAAACAATTTCAAGATTCGTATTTTGATTCAAGATACACTGCTACTGAAACCCAAGACTATTCTGCACCAGATTTTGTAAAATTAGCAGAAGTATACGGTATAAAATCAGTACATGCTACTAAAGATAATTATAAAGAAATAATTAATTTGGCTCTCCAAGAATCTGGTAGTATATTAGTAAACGTTATAATTGATAGAGAACAAAAATTAACCCCTAAATTAGAGTTTGGTAATCCTTTGGAGGACATGTCACCTTACCTTACAGACAACCAAATTAAAGAAAATATGACTGTAGATATGATCCCTAGAAGAGATAACTCACAAGGATGGGTAACATTAGAAAAATAAAAAACAAAAACATTTTAAAAAACAAAAAAAATGCCAGCAGATAGTAAAACAAAAACAACTATTATTAAGTTGAGAAAACAAAAAAGAGAAGGTACTAAAACAGTACTGGTAACCGCTTATGATTACCCTCAAGCCCATATTGCAGATGGGGCGGGTGTTGATTGTATTCTTGTAGGTGATTCATTAGGAATGACTACTTTAGGACATAAAACAACAATTCCTGTTACTATGGACCAAATGATATCTTCAGCTGAATCGGTATCTAGAGGAGCAAATGATGCTTTATTGATAGGTGATATGCCCTACATGTCTTACCAAATATCTAATGAAGAAGCTGTAGGAAATGCAGGAAGATTCATTAAAGCAGGTATGGATATGGTTAAAGTAGAAGGAGCTATGATTGAAAGAATTAAAGCAATTTGTGATTCGGGAATTATGGTTATGAGCCATTTAGGTTTAACACCTCATACACGAGCAAAAATGGGTGGGTATAGAGTACAGGGTAAAACCGCCGACCAATCAAAAATTGTACTTAAACAAGCACTAGCATTACAGGAAGCAGGATGTTCAGCTTTATTATTAGAAGCAATGCCTAAAGAACCTGCAGCAATGATAGCTAAAGAATTAGACATACCAGTATATGGTATTGGTGCAGGTGATGAGGTTGATGGTCAATTAGTTATATTCCATGATTTAACAGGTTTATTTTGGGACTTTAAATCAAAATTCGTAAAAAGATATTGTGAAGCAGGCCAATTAATCCAAAATTCACTTAAACAATATGCTGATGAGGTTAGAGGGGGTCAATTCCCTGCACCTGAAAATTTCTATGAAATTAAAGAAGATGAATTAGAAAAATTGTTAGGTGATACTAAATGGAAATATGAAGCCGATAGGGTAGAAAATCAAGCTACACCTAAACATAGTGCAACTCCAATTACAACAAATAAAACATCATCCGTAAAAAGATAATGAAAGTTCTTATCACAGGAGGAAATGGATATATAGCTCAGAGCCTTGCAAAGGGCCTGAGCTCATTTCCTTATGATATAACTTGCATTACAAGGAAAGACTTTGATCTTACGGATAAAGAAGCAACAGATAAGTGGTTTCAAAAAACTCCTTACTTTGATGTAGTAATCCACACAGCTATTAAAGGAGGAAGTAGGTTAAAACAAGATAATGGGGAAGTTTGTTATAAAAACATTCAAATGTTCCAAAATCTTATTTATAATAGAAACAATTTTGGTAAACTAATTCAGTTTGGGTCAGGAGCCGAGTTAGGTCAACCTACAAATCCTTATGGTTTAAGTAAAAAAATAATTAATGATTTATGTGGGCCTGAAGTAGGTTTTTATAACATTAGAATATTTAGTGTATTTGATGAAAATGAATTAGATACAAGATTTATTAAATCTAATATAAAACGTTATTTAAACAATGAAGATTTATATGTGTTTGCCGAAAAGAAAATGGATTTCTTTTATATGAAAGATTTAATCAAATTAGTCAATTATTATATAGAAAATAATAACCCTCCTAAAACCATTGATTGCACATACAGTACATCACCTTTTTTAACTCAGATAGCCTCTCTAATTAGCGATCAGGGTAATTCTAGACGTAGGATAAGACAGGAATGGATTGGTGATTTTCCTCCTTATTCTGGCAAATTTACAGATTTAGGTTTAGAGTATATAGGATTAGAACAAGGTATTAAAGAAGTTTATAATAAGTTAAAATTAAATTAATGAAACCACAATTAGTAATAGGAGATATGTATAGGGCAAAAAATAAAACTGCTTTTTTTGCTATTCACCAGGCAATAACCTGTTTTTCTAAATTTGATATAAAATTTCATATTATATGGGATGATCCTGACTACCATGATGAATGGACTGATAAAATTAATAATTTAGGGTGTGATTTAACTTCATATTCTAAAGAACAATTAGACCAATATTGCTTAGATCAAGGGATAGATCAATCTATGATTGATAATTTTACTAATTTTAAAGCTATATATTTTATTATTCACGCCCATTATATGAGAAAAAATAATATTACTGATTATTATTTAATATATGATGATGATATTGTTTTAGGAAAAGAATTAGGTGAGTTAACTAATTGTTTAGAATCAAAAACTCCTTGCCTGATTTCGGAACCTATGAATCCAGGATGTGATAAAGTGTTACTTCAAACACTATGTGATTTATATGACCCACCAGTATCTATTCCTTATTATCAATCTATTAATCCCCAAATGTTAGGTTTTAATGCTGGCTTTCAAGGTTTAAGTCTAGAAATGTATGATGACTTTTTAACCCCGAAAATGTTTAAATTTTTATTAAACATATTTAATTATAAAGGGATATATAATGAGGATGGAAGCGAGAAAACTGGACCTGAAAGAACCCAAATAGATACCCAACAACAATCCTTCTTTAGTACAATGAATATTTTACGTTCTACTAAAAAACCCCATATATTATCTCCATATGAATATTTTGTATGTCCTAATTGGGGAACCCATCCTACACTTGGGTATATTGATCATGAAAATGAATATGAAGGGTGGGATATTAATATGAAATCTAAGGTAGTTCATTTTATAGGCCATACAGTTTTAGCAGGTAAATTTTATGGAAAACCAAAAATATTCTATACTTTAGTAGATAAATATCTTAAACAACATAACATATTATAAACATGAAACAGATTAGTTTTTGTATTAACACAGCAGTTAATGAATTAGATAATATTAAATTATTATTTAGATCTTTAAAAGATAATTTAAAATATAAAAAACATGAGATTATAGTATTTGTAGACTCAGATAATGAAGGAACTTTTGAATGGTTACAGACCCAAAAATCAGAATTTAACGATTTAAAAATTCTTAAAAATCCTCTCCCTATATGTTACGGGTATTCTCGTAATATAAATGAGATGTTTAAATTTGCAACTCATGATATAGTTTCTTATATCCAATCGGATATGGTAATAAGTAAAGATTATGATTACTATATATTAAAACATGTTAAACCTAAAATGGTTTTATCAAGTACTAGAATTGAACCACCATTACATGGACCAGGTCCTGAAAAACATACTGTAGATTTTGGATTATACCCTGATAAATTTAAATATGATGAATTTCAAAAATATTGCAATGGTCATCGTGAAGATAAAACCACTAATTATTTTTTCGCTCCGTTTACAATGTATAAGGATGTATGGAATAGTATAGGGGGACATGATACCCAGTTTAGAAGATCTAGAGAAGACTCAGATGTGTTAAATAGATTAATATTAGCGGGGAATGAAATAACTCAAACTTGGGAAGCTTTAGTATACCATTTTACTTGCACCTCAAGTAGGGGTAAAGATTGGTTTAATCCTAAAAATACTAAAGCCCAAGAAAGAGTAAAATTACAAGAAGCCGCTGATCAAATTGAAATTAGAAAGTTTATTAAAAAATGGGGTACCTTTAGTCATGGTAATCCTATAGATTATTTTTATAAAGTAGATGCCTCTATAAACATAAATGAAGATAATATTGGTAAATTAGATGCTATTGAACCTTATTTTAATAATGTATATCTCCAGAATGGGGCTGAAATAGAAAATAATAGAAACTTTGAAACAATAGCAAATGATTTACTTAATATAAAATCAAAAGATTGGGATAAATATTCATATTTATATAATAAACCCAATTTAGATAATTTTATTGATAAATCTCCTAATGATGTTGATATATTAGTTACTTTTGCCTTAAGTACTATTAATCCTATAACATTTAAAAATGTTATTCAAAACATTCAACATATTATACACCAAACGGATGAATTAGGAGAATTTGAGTATTTAGGGTTTAATGTTAAGATTACAAATAAAACTAATCTTATTAAAGAAAAAATTAAAGTTATTAATCCAGAAATTAAATCTGATGATCTTTATCTAACTTTTTAATATTTATAACAAATAACAACAATGAAAAAGACTGAATTACATGATATGGTTTTAGAAACTATGCACGAGTATATAACTGAAGCCGAATTATCCACTGGAGACAATACTTTTACAATTAAAGTAGCGGTAAATAAAAATCCAACCAAAGAAGGTATTAAAATTCAGCTTATACCTAAAGGTGGAACCATATTAAACGATCCTGATGAAAAAAACAACGTCAGTGAAAAAGTACAAGCAGCAATGAATAATGCTTTAGACAAATATGGCCTACAGGTTAACATTGATCCAGATATAAAGCAAGCAACTGATAATCCTAACGTGTTAGGATACTATATTCCTATAACTCAGTTCAAAAACCTAAT
>Ga0209535_1000518_pt1 | contig 27487 bp, 10 predicted proteins | sample LinPmetageLP28_FD_184041 | JGI IMG/M metagenome (GOLD analysis project Ga0209535, IMG submission 184041) | Marine viral communities from the Pacific Ocean - LP-28 (SPAdes) (version 2) | ecosystem: Environmental > Aquatic > Marine > Oceanic | place: Pacific Ocean | collected 2009-08-22
AATTACCAAATGGATTTGACTCTGAGAAATCTAAAATATCATCCGCCTCTAATTCAAATTCTTCATTTGAATCGTATGGATTCTCATAACTTTCATTATTATAATTTTGAACCACATATCTGGCTGATGAAATTGATCCTACTACAACTTCATCGGAACCAAATTCACCAGTATTTAGTGAAACTGTCAATACTTTACTATCAGCTATAAAATTTCTAACTACTGCTGTTGTTCCAGAAGTTTCTCCTGTTACAGTTTCATTATAAACATAAGTTCCTACACCAATTGCTGATAATCCTGTTATAGAAATAGTAGGTGCTTCAGTATATCCAATACCTGGTTTCAGTATTCTAATAGAATCGATTTCAGTATTCGAATTTATTCTTGCAACTGCAGTTGCAGTTACTCCAGTTCCAGGTCCACTAATTGTAACTATAGGTGATCCTGTATATCCACGACCAGATCCAGTAATCTCAATTTCAGAAACACTAAATTGTGTTGCTCCAACAGAACATGTGGCAGCTGCACCCGATCCACCACCTCCACTTATCGTAATTGTTGGGGGTGTTACATATCCAGAACCAGAATTAGTTATTTCAAGTCTTTGAATAGATTGAACATTGCCAATATTAGTCGTAATAGCAACTGCTTCAGCAACATTATCTCCATCCTTAAAATTGGGTGGATTTGAAAATGTCACAGTCGGTGTAGAACTATATCCACTACCATCATTATTCAAGAATATTTCACTAATAGCACCAGAAGAAATTGAAGATCTTGCAAAAGCAGTAATTGCTGCTCCAACAAGAGTTAAGGATGTAATATATCCTTCATCTTCAACAGTACTATCAACTTCTTCAATACTTGTATCAATAAGTTCATTTTCATATTCATAAAGTTCGCAACTTAATTCATAAACATAATTTGTTCCTAATTGATAAAAAGGTTTTTCGGATTCGACTCTTTTAATTTCAAAAAGTCTTTCTCCAAGAGGAAAATAAATTAAATCTCCTTCCTTGGGTCTTTCAATTAATCCTGCAAAATCTGCCTCATTTTCCGAAAATCCTGATTGAATGCCATTTAAAAATGGTGCAATAAATTCTTCATATCTTTCTCTCGATATAGTTAAATTTATTTCATTTTTCAATCTAAGACCAAATTTAGTCATGATATCACTATCAGGAGCATATCCATCATAATTATTCAAATATGCTTCTATTAAAAAACTATCATCAAATTTTGATGATTGTATTTCTTTAATAATATTGTCAGTTTTAAATACCTTTCTGGGCAAATAATAAACTTCTATACCATATATTTTTAATTGTTCATTAATTAAATCCTGAACAAGAAATTGTTCATTTGGGGATCCTTGAAGAAAAAATGGATTTAATGTCATAATAATTATCCAATAAAATCTAGAGGTGGCAGTTCATATTCGGAGGACATTCTCTGTTTAATATCTTCTAAATCTCTTTGTCCATCTTCTAATATTGCACGACCATTTAATTCAATTCCACCAGGAAGTTTTACACCTTGAAACTTGATTAAATTTTGTCCCCACTGTTTTTTTATCAATGCAGTGAGATATTTTTTAACAAAACTATCATTATAAACTTGAGAAAAACTTTCAGGATCAAGTGCTCTATAACATTCGAGAACAAGGTAAGTATCCTTAGTTTGCGCTTTCCAATCAATATCTAAATATAATCTATCTTGCCTCTTATTAAATCTTACCTGTTTTTCTGTCGTTAGTAAAAAATCAATATCTTCCAGATAGGATTTGGTCATTGCATATGTCAATAAATCAACTGAATTGAAATAATAAAGATCATTTAAAAACAATTGATATTTAATACTAAACATTCCTCCGGAAATTGTGCTAGTATCAAACTTAAATATTTTTTCGACTCCTATAACAGAATCTGGAACTTGAATATAGTTTGAAGTTTCATAAAAATTAAAGGTAGTTGTACCAAAACCAACAACATTCGCAGTTCCAGTTGTTGTTACAATACCTACTCCAGTTGTTCCTGTAGATCTTCCTCTATTGATATCATCCTCAGTAACTTTATACTTGAGATACATTTTCTCAACACCATCATAATGTCTCTCATTAAAATATTGAAGAGTATCATCAACCAAGTCATCTACTTGCTCATCAGCAACATTTATCTCAAGAACTGGTGCTCCAAGTTGTCTCAAACAATAATCGACAAGTTCTTTTCTAGTAGTAGGTTTTGCCATCAGTATGTACCTCCATCAATAAGTCCAGCAGTTAATGTTCCTGAAACAAATAAATTATCAGAATATGTTGCAACACCAACAAAAGTGGATACTCCTGATACATTCAAATTACCATTAAGATCTAATAAAGTTCCTATAGTTGCAATACCAGAGATATTTAAATGTCTACCACTTACTTCATCATATGTAATATCACCAACAACATTTAAGTTTCCATCAATATATACATCATTCTTAAAAGTAGATACTCCAACAAAAGTAGATATTCCAGAAACATTTACTTTAGTAAGGTTAGTATTTCCACTTACATTCAGTAAGGTTCCTACAGTTGCAATACCAGAGATATTCCAATTTCTTGCACTAGCTTCATCATAAACAAGATCACCATTTACATTAAGATCACCCGCAACATACAAATCTCCACCGGTTGTGGTAATACCTCCAGAAGAAGCAAGAGTCGTAACTCCAACAGATTTGAACGTCGATTGTGCGGTAACTCCATTGAGAATATCAACGGTAGCATTTATATCTACATTAGAAGAGAAAGTTGCAATACCTGCAACCGAAATACTTTCACCAATATGAACTTGTTTTGCTATTCCAATTCCACCATTAATAACTAATGCACCATTTGTAGGTGCAGTGGAATTTGTAGTATTTGAAAATGTTGCAATGCCAGTAATATTTAAGGATGACGAATCAATCGTATCCGTCATATAGAATTTTTCTGTAGAAAGATCCCATACAAGGATCATCCCATCTCTAGTTTTTAGAGTGGACTCTACATCATTTAAATTAATTAAAGCTGATGGTGGTGCTGAAGCATTGGATAAAACACGAATTACATTCTGAGATCCAATTCTGTCGTTAATACTAGGCATTACCTGGTTACTCCCCCTCGTACTAGTGCTGCACCCTCGACAGCTTTATATTCTTTACCATAATTTGTAATTTTCACATCAAATACATATCTTCCAGGTTTTAGATCAACAGATAAAGTTGAACCTAATGATACTTGAATAATTCCCAAATTTGGGTCAGTAATTGATGATGCAAAAGATACTGCTGTGGTGGATCCATAATGCTTTCTCAATTTTGCTTCAAGAGAAGCGTTGGTTAGTATTAATGGAGTTCCGGATCTAGTATCCTCTAACTGAAAAGAAGTATCAAAATCATATCCCTGTTCAATCACAATATTTGATACATAAACAGACATTATTTTATGGTGCTAACATACCTTTAGATATTTATATGAATTTGATTGACTAGTTATTCTTTATCAATTCTTTAAGAAGTGTCTTAATTTCTTCAATGTCATTTTTCATTTCATCCAATTCTTTTTTACGCAAATTTTTTTGCGTTATAGAATTTACATATTGATTGTAATTGGCAGTATCACAATTTATGATACCACCAGAATTTTCATCTCGATATAGATTTGAATTTCCTTTTACTTTTATCATCTGAGTGCAATTACTCTGAGGTCTGCTAGACGAGGTGCTTGTGCCTGATCTGTACTATTCATTACAATTTTAATACCGTATCCAGTGAATAAGTCTAAATTTTCAACTGTAAATTCATATTCTAAAAATTCTCCATCAAGACTTGCTTTAACTTTTCTATCCGGCAATCCACTATTTTTAGATTCATCAACAACTAAAAATCCTTCAGTAGTTTCTTTCAAATTATTATATCCTGGAAATAGTTCATAAGATTGACTAATTTCACTAGAATCTGCTTTTATTGTAGTATAAAGAACTCTAAAATCAGAATCTCCTGGTCTTTCTGCAGCAATAATAACTTTTAGTCCAGAAGCTGGATTTTTAAGAGTGTTTATATTTGAATAATATACAGAAGCATGTGGATCGAATAATATTGAATTGACACGATTATCACTAGAATAATCACCAATTGGTTTGTTTAAACGAGACAGATTAAATTCTGTTCTTGCTTGATTGAGATTGAGTATTGGAGATAATGCACTATTGGGATCATTAGAATTAAATACGATTGCAGTAGTAAATGATTTTTTTCTTGGTAAAGAAGTCAAATATTCATTTTGATTTGCCTCTGATGCAACCATTCTTACAGAATCTAAAGAATTTAATTCATTTAATTGAATTTGTTGATACCCATTATCATTAAACGAAACCTCATTACCACTAATACTTGTTGCAGTTGTGGTTCTGATTTGTCCAGTTACAGAAGTTGTTGAACCTGGTGTCAAAATATCATATATTGGATTTACTGCATCATACATTATGTTTTGGGAAGCAGTGACATTATCTCCACCAATTAATTTTTCATCATTAAATGATAACTGAGAAGTTCCTGCCGTATCTCCATCAGTCAATCTTGAACTTCCTTTATCAGATGACCTATCAATTTTTACGTGATAGCTATCAATATCTATTGGAGAGGCAATAGAATTTGTTATTCCATTAACTCTTCTTAATGAAACTCCACCAAATTCATATTTTTCTAAGTCAGCATTTACAAAGTGATTAACTGCAATAGTATTATCAATTCCTCTACCATTACTACTAATATTTAATATTCCAGATCCTAAACCTTCATATTTGATAATTTCATTTCCAATTTTTACATATCCTGGATATGATCCAGAAACATTTTTTCCTTCAAAAGTTACGAAGTTTGCTGTAGAAGCAACACTGATTGTTGTCACATCATCAACATTTAGTTGAGAACTTAATACAGTTGTTGGAACATCAGATTTAATGTTATCTACTATCAATTTATTAGTAGTAGAATACATTCCATGATTAAAATGATCTACCTTAAAATAATCACCAGAGTACACTCCACCATCTGAAGAGGCACTTAAAATATTTGTTCCTGCAGCAGATACAATTGTAGAAGCATCACTATAATACTTAATAGTAGAACCAACTGCAAATTCCTTTCCACTACCACTACCACCAAATTCACCTTGAACATTAGTAAGATATAGAGTATTGAGACCATAAATCCCACCAATAGTTACCCTTGCATCTCTACCAGTTGCTGTTGATGTCGTCGAAGTTTGAATTCCTACAACATTTCCTACTTGATATCCACTTCCAAAATCGAGAGTGGAGTGTCCAACACCAGTAATTGTTCCTGCAGAATTAGTAGTAATAAGAAGTTTAAGATTTTCACCTTTTCCGGATACATTGTAAGTACTTACTATTTGATTACTAACACTTGCAGGATAATTTATACCTCCATCCGTAATACTAACGATACTAACAGAACTTCCCTGTCCAACAACAATAGCAGATCCTCCATTAGTGGATCCTGCAAGTTTTCTACCTGCAGTTACAATACCAATAAAATCTGAATTTGTTGTAGTAACAATACCAATTTTTCCTGTTTTGGGAAGAATAGTAATTGGACTATTATTCAATCTTCGAATATATCCATTACTTTCATCCAATGGTGGATTGTAAAAATATACGGATCCTGTTGTTTCTGTAAATTCTGCTTTGTATAATTTAAATTTAAGGTCTTGATTTTGATCTGTTGTCCAAATAGAACCATTTTGAGATTTAAATAATGAACCAAGAGCAAACTGTTGAGTATAGATTACCTGATCAACATCTGGAAGAGACTGTGTATTAACAGTTTTTTCTCCCATAACTGCAGACCACACTTCATATTCATCACTTTGTGCAGAAATTAGAACAATCGCATATTCTCTTCCTGGTGTCAAGAAAATAGGTTCTGGGAATTTGACGTTAGTTGCAATTTCTCCAGTATCTGATGTTTGAATTAGTTGAGTCTCCACACCATTTTCATCAATAGATCTGGGTCTAAGAGTTACTGATGAATTGCCAATAACTTCTAAGGTAGGAGTTCCCAGTAATGTGGATCTAACTTGAACTGTAACAGGGGCATTACCACTATCAATAGATGCAAAGTATAAGTCTACAGAGGTTAAAAATACTCCATTTACATCATCTTCTGTATCAATATCAGATTTGACTTGAATGTTTCCACCAACAGTAAATGTTTGAGCAAGAGGATCGGTATATGCTACCTCAATATTTCCCCCAACAGTTGCACTTACAGAACTATTAATTGTAGTGGTTGTGGTATTTGTTGTTACCGTAGCTTGGAAGTTGATTAAGGTTGCAGTTGCAGTATAATTTGTCTCTGCAAAAGAAACAGAATTACTTCCAGGCAATCCTGGAGTATTTGTAGAACTTGAAGTAAGTTTATAAGTTTTTGTTCCGGTAGATATTCTTACATTAGGTCTTGAACTTGCATTTGGATTTCTTAAGAAGAAAGAACCAATAAGATCTCCATAATTATCTGATATTAATCTAATATCTTTCACAAATGCAATTGCTCTACTATTTTGTCCTACCAATTGCATTCCTTTTTCAAGGTATCCGAAAAAGTCTCCTTGAGAATTTTGTGCAATTGCTGCTGTATCTACATTAAGAATACTTGATGATGAACTATAATTACTGGATATGAAATTTACTGAATCATATGGATTTTGATTGTAAATTGATGTTGGTGAATTAAAAGGTCCCAATTTATGATTTGGAGAGCAAACTCTAAATCTTATTCTTTCTTGATTATTGACGGTTCCAATTACAGTTTCTCCAATACTAAATGCAGCAGATGCTCCATTTCCAGTAAGTTGCCTATTGTTAGAAATTTCAATTAACTTAGGAATCAAATCAACACCACTATTACCATCCAAGAATTGATAAAATTTTGTGTTTGGTTTGAGATTAGAAGCATTAAATTCAACATTTCTAGACCTCATAAATTCTTCATCAGGTGTGCTAACTACCTGATTGCGAATAAATGTATCTACAGTATCAAAACTATCACTTGCAGTGCTACTAGCACTTGTAGTGCCGCTAATCCTATTAGCAAAGTTTCTAAATGTATTACCTATATTACCTCCACCTCCTCTAAATCTTGGAGCTAATGGGAGAACAAAAGATCTATCTTGAGTAAGATCTAGATTATTAGAAAGATTGACTCCTTGTCTAAATCTGTTTCTTGCATTTACATCCTGCAATTGAACCGTTCTAGTCCAACTATCAACTTCTGGTTGTAATTGAACTACACCATTATAAACGACAATATTGAAAGGGTTTACATTTTCTACTTTGGTTGCAAATGGTTGCTCTAACCAATTAATTTCATTATATGCAAGAGTTAATGCTCGACCAGTTTTTTGAATCGCAGGGTCCAATAAAATTAAACTATCATCATTCAAATCTAGTTCTTGTGGTGATAAATTATCTAAAGTTGCTACTAGAGAATCTAATGAATTTCTACTAATATTTGGATTTAAAGTTCTAGTAGATTGATCAATCAAAGTTGTTGAAAGAAAGGTATCGAACTTAGAATTATCAGAGAATGAATCAACAAAAAAACCACTTTTAAATCTATCTCTACCTTCATTATCTTGAATTCTCAAGGTATTTGCATTTATTTCGAGAAGTGATAATGTCGTCACTCTTTCTAAATTTTCAACCCTATCTTCAATAAGACCAATATCTCTCATGGTGTATCTTCTATTATCAGTTAAGATAACATTTGCATCAGATGTATTATACAGATATGCAGGATATACAATTGTTGCAAGCTCTAAGAAATTTCCTTTCTTACTAGGTGGTTTTGGATTTTTTGAAGATATTCCTTTTTCAACAACGAAATTGCCAAGAATATCCAAATAAATTTTATCCATTCTTGGAAGATAAAAACTTTGATTTACTATTGCATTTTCTTTTGGTGCTAATAGTCTTAATGGAGAAGTGTTAAATGGTATAGTTCTGGCATTAAAATCGAATGGTGATCTGTCAGTTGTTACTGCGGGATCAAATATTGATACCCTAGGTCTAAAGTCTAAAGTGTCTGTTGCTCTAATAGACCCTCCAATATTTGGAATATCTTTAGAAAATCTTTCTGCATCGTAACTATTGACGGTAAATACATCTCCAGAGTCAGTCGTTGGAACTGCATAATGATCAAAAACTATCAATAAACTACGAGATGGTTCATGAATATTTTTTCTTCTCTCAATTCTTGAATAATCATAATACTGATTTTTCTGTCCCCTATTTAATACATATGATCCTGTTATGTCAATATAATTGCCTTTTGTTATTGAATCGATTTGAGAATTGATTTCTGACTCCTCAAATACTACTGATTCACCTAAAGAAAACTTATTTTCGTTTAGATAAACAATTCCCAATTTATTTGCAGATTCTTTAGTAACAATTCTGGCTATAGTATTACTTGAAGATCCTATAATATTTTCACCGATTAATGAATTCGATTCAACATTAGATATGACTGGAAAACCAATTACATCCAGAGTTGGAGTTAATTCATTTAAAGATTCATAAATTGAAAGAACCTTCACCACATCGGGATAATTTAATGATATTTCTTCGTCCTGAATTCTCAGACCATAATATTGATTATATATTAGTCCATCATTTTTAGAAGTTGCGGCATTATTTCCAGACTCTTTTAATTTTGACCCATTTATGGATAAAGTTCTACTTCTACTATAAGTTTTAGTTTTACTTTGAATATTACTTTTTATTACCGTTACATTAACAACAGTATCATTACTTGAAAGATTGCTGTCTAGACCTCTAATAGTCACTTCATTTCCACTAATACTGAATGCATCTGAAGTAATCGTTCCTATACCTCCTTGAGCATATGCAATACTAAATCTCTCCTGATCAAAATTAGCCCAAGATATATCAGTGATTCCAGGAACAGTGCTAGTGTTGATAGTTATAGCATTATCAACAATAGATTTACCAGTCAATTGCTCCATAAGGAACAGTTGGGAATTGGAAAAATCGATATTAGATGTATTTGGTTCCGATAGAGGGGCAAATAAAGTTCCTGAACCTGTTACTACTGGTGCTCCTAAAAATCCATTAACTTGAATATCTGATGTTGGAAGTGATCCATCAAAAACACCGGAAACAGTTGCTATTGCTGAAATTTCGAATGATAATGCATCTGTTGCAATACCAGATACTCTATTAAAAATCTCCAATGATGAACCAGATTGTTGATATCTGATTACAGTATCAGTTCTAATGCCAACAAAAGTTCTACCTGGAGAAGTTACTGTAGAGATACCTCCCCCAGTTGTAGTAATTGTTAATTCAGATACTGCTCCTGGAAAATTAAATTTATCTAAAATCGAATCTGCTTTAAAATCATTCTGATCGAAAGGTATAGACTGTTTTACTGACTTAATGTTTTGAGTATTATATGCACGAACTTCAGTTATAGATCTTGAAGATTGTATTCCATTGATAATTAAATTCTCACCCTTCGCAAAAGTTCCGGAAGTTTGTCTTAAAAATATTTGATTTGATGATCCATCTGCTATAGCAAATCCCGTTGATCCAGTGCTATCTCCTTTGACAAAAAATGACTCTTTTATTTCACTTGAAGAAACTGATTGATTTAATGTTAATCTTGTATATGTCTGAATATCATATAATCTCAAATCCCAACTAGATGATGCATTAGAATATGCTGCATCAGTTAGACTAAACGAATATACTCTTGCTTCTCCAATTTTAGTTCCTAAGCAACCAAATTGTGCGTAAAGATCGATTGTTTCTCTTACCTTTGCTAATCCAGTTACATTATTAACTCTTAGTATATTTCCCATTTCAAATGGAACTGTAGTATTCTTAATGTCTGCAGTATCTCTAGGTTTATCTACATCTATAATAGAAGTAGATACTTTTTCAATATCATAACCTTGAACATATGCCTTTCCAGGGGATATTTTTAGTACTGCTAAATTTTCTGATGGAATATTTCCCTGATCTGTCAGTTCATTATTAAAAAAAGTTCCATCGTTACCCAATAAATTATTTAAAGATTCTTCCAAATTTAAATCGAATTGATTTAATGTATAATTTCCAGATTCATCAAAGGTCCTTTCTGCAAGATAATCACGAATTCTATTATAATTAGTTTTAGACGTAATTTTTTTAACTTTTCCATTTTTGACTCTAAGTAATTCTACAAAATTGGTATCATTTGTATCTGTTAGAGGTCTTTTTGTAAGGGATAATGATATTTGTAATCTATCTGCCCCTGGTGATGAATAGTTTGAGAATCCTTTTGCATTATCGTATAATGATTCGTCTTGTTTTGCATTAACGAGAGATTCATCAATTTTTAATCCAACTCTATATGATGGGGTATTTGTATAATAATCTAAAATAATTGTTTGCTTTAAAACTTTTACAAAGTAACCTCTTATAAAATATATACCTTCTCCAATTGAAACTGACGATGCGATAGCAGTTGAATTTGAATTAATTGTAGATGCAAAAGGTGATCCTGCACTTATAGTTGTATTTCCATAAACAATATTTTCATTTGTTGATAATAATTCTCCATCAATAAATTGTGAAAATTCAAAATCTTCATTTGATTTTAAATATTTTACATATAGAGTTATATTATCTACTTCACTACTTTCTTCTGGAAAAACTATCTTTTGAATTTTAGCAGTAACTCCAGAAACTTGTCCTGTTATAGTTTTTCCAACAAAATTCTCAATGTATACTGCCAAGTCAACTCCAAATTGAGTCGTATTTACCTTAACAGAGTAGAATTGTCCATCATAACTAATGTTTCCAGGAATCACCATTGATCCTTCTTTAAACATATGACTTCCAAAATCTTCTACTTGATTTTGAAGTATAGATTGTAATGTTGTTAATTCTCTAGTTTGAACAGGATATCCTGGTTTAAATAAAACTTTTAAAAAGTTTTTAGACGAATCAAAATCATCATAGTATGGATTGATATTTAAATTTGTTTTTTGCGACATTTTTCTTTAGAATTCCAGAATAATTTTGATGTCTTCTTTTTGCCTAGAGTCTCTCGTTACTATAGAACGATTATCAATGTAAATAACATCTCCTGTATTCTTATTTATCTCTGGATTAGAGAGACCAGATGAAAAAGATACTCCCAAATTAATTGCTTTGGATCCAACTGTAGTTGTAATCCCAGTGAAACTAGTATCAATTGATGCTACATATGAAACATTAGAAACTGTATTTGATGTTGATTCAAAATTAATAAGATTTGCTTTACTAGTAACGTCATTCCTATCAGTTTGATCTAAAGTATTGGCAAAGTTTAGAGATCTATCTTGATAATACTTTAATACTTTAGTTCCAGTATCATATGACGCAACATATCCTCTTGCGATACCATTTGACGTGGTTTGTTCAATTTTATCACCAATGACAGGAATGCCATTAAAATTTGACGTTAATTTAATTGCTCCTAGTGATGAATATTCATTTGCTGTGTAAAGACTTGTAGAATTATATTTTTCTGGATTTTTTACAATTCCAACCTGAGAGAACTTTGCATCTGTTGGAAAATCTAATGTAGAATCATCAAATCTCGAATATGCGAGAACTTTATCTGATCCCAACTCCTCGTATATGTTGTAACCATGACCTCTAGATGGAGGTATAATTGGAATTAACTTTGCAGGGTTTGAAATAGTATCTGTTGTTGCATGTCCAAAATCAACAATTCCAAATGTATATCCACTTCCACCAGAAACAACAGTTGTTTTAGTAATAGTTCCGGAACTATCAACTTCTATATTTACTTTTGCTCCAGATCCATCACCCTTAATATCATAAGTGCCCGCAGTATATAACCCACCACCTCCTCCATCTTCAATGTACACATATTTTATTTGATTATTATTTATTGTAGAATCTCCAGAATCTCTTACAGATTGAATTTGGAAATCAGTCGAAGTTGACCAATCACTCGGAAGAACAATATATTCAGTAGAATCAAATTTAATAATATCACTTGGAGATATAGTAAATAAGTATTTCCAAATATATCCATCTCCACTTGTCCCTGCAGAAGATGCTTCTAAATCTGTAAAAGTTGGCTCATCTTGAGAGGTATTTCCATTTATATTCGTTGTTTCTCCAATATCACCATGAGACCCATTAGAGATACATATGTAAACTTTAAAATCACTATTAACAATAAAATAATTACTGTCGTAAAGTCTTGCACTTTGAGAAATTGGTGCTAAATTTGCAACACTATAATCATGACGATACATTTCATAACGAGTATTTGAAGTCCAATTAACTTTTTTTACAATTCTTCTAATATTCGAACTATTTAATTTTTTGCCAAATAGTGCAGTATTTCTATAATGACTTAAGTACTGTTGATTATCAATAGGACTTGGTGGACTTGATGGAGTGTTTCCCCATGCTGTAGTCCTACCAAATCCTACAGGAGTAGATGTTGTTCCGGGATTTGAAAGTCCTAAAAATACATAATAATTATTATCAGTACTCAACACAGAGTCTACAAAATTATTAGCATTAGCAATTCTAAATTGATCTGTTACTATAGCAGACATATTACACAGTTTTTTTAAATATTTATATGGATAAAATTAACTTAAAATTTCTAGAAGTGATCCAGTAAGTCTAAGTCCCTCACCTCTCCTCTGAATTGTTGGAAATGTTGATAATCCAACATCTACAGTTTTTCCAGTAACACCAATAGAAATTGGAGTAGAGGATCTTGTAATTGATGAAAATAGTGCCCAAGAAAATTCACCAACATAATCTCCACTTGTGGAAAGACCTGTTATATCAGTTCCGGAATCAATATTACAAGTAACAATACCAACATGATCACCAAAACGGGATAATTCATGTATATAGTAAATATTATCTAAGAAAGTAGTTCCAATACCAACTACAGCAACATTTGAACTATCCACCGATGTAACACCAGATCCAATTATAGTGTCTTTAACGAATATTGGATACCCAATATCCAAATCGTCTCCAAAATTTGCTGTTCCTGTATTGAGGAACAATTTAAGTGCTAATGAATGTCCACCAGATCCAGAAGTAGTTCCAATTCCTGTTATAATTCCAGAAAATCCTTTAACAAATTTAATATCTACAGTTTCAGTATTCGAATCTGGTAGAGGTGTAATTGTTTTAGGTTCTACAGTATATCCAAATCCAGGATCTGTAATCGTAGTTCCAGTAATTACCCCATTAGTTATTGTTCCTGTAGCTTGAGCAGTAGTTCCAATTCCAACACCAATTTGAAGTGGTGATTGGAACTTAATATTTACTGTCGATCCTACATATTCGTTCCCACCATCTACAATTGTAAGAGCAGAAACTGTTCCTCCTACACCAATAGATGCAGTAATATTAGCAGGTGAGGGATCCAATTTGCCATCAACAATAATACCTTTCATTTGATCATATGGTCCCCCTTCAGAAACTCCATAATTGAAATTACTTATGTCATCAACAAAAATATTAGCATCAGAAGTTGTAACATCTTTAATAATTTTTGCAGTTGGATAAATTTGAGCAATTGTAGATTGTCTTGTCTTATGAACAAACACCCCATTAATTACTCTATCAGTTTTTTGTTTCGTCCATGACATTGGTTTGAGATTAACTTCATCAATACCTTGATCCACATACAAATTTGTTTCAAATTTATCTGAAAAAGATACATCAAAAACTGTTCTTTGATCTTGAGTAATGGTTTCTGGAATAGTATCATTTTTAAATACTCTAATATCATCACCTCTTTCTAATGTTGGAATAACATTATCTACAACTAAATCATCTTCACCTCTAGTTCCTCTATAGAAGAAAATATCAATCTTATCTTCAGGTTTTGGTGCGACACTAAATGAGAACGAAGTTCCACCCTCGAATTGATAAGAAGAACCGGGATCTTGAATAATTCCATTAATAATGACGATTAAAGTATTTTGAAGTTCTATTATAGAATTTTCAGGTTTTTCAAAACTCAATATTGAACCATTATAAAAAAGTGGAAATCTTATTCTTTTTCCATCTTGATAGTTTTTAACAGAATCGATATAATCAAGTTCTCCAAACTGCCAAGAAGCAAAATTATCACTGAAAGTCTCTAAAACTGTAAACTGATATTCTGAGATTGGAGATGTTAAATCTTTAGCAGTAACAAGTCCAACTGGTGCAAATACATCACCTTTTCTGAATGAATATCCAGATCTTTTTATATTAAAATTACTGACTTCAAAATAAGTTGATCCAATACCAGTTGTGGAACTTGCACTAACATTGATATCTAATAATAATCCAACTCCAGAATCAGTCGTCGCCCCAACACCAATTCTAGAAATGCCTACAATTTCAAGATTTTCGTATGTTGGTTCGGAAACAAATATTTCAGTTTGATCGGAATAATTAGATCCGCCATTTGATACATTAAATGTTAATGTTCCTCCCGTTCCTACAGGTGAGGCGGTTATTACTGCACCAGAACCATTCCCAGTTGGATCGAAAATAGAAACCCCAATTGATACTATAGAATTATATCCGGACCCAACATTATCAGTGATGCCAATACCAATACTATTTTGAATAACACCACCACTTATAATTGCGGTAACTGCTGCACCAGCAAGAGGTGCATAACCAAGTCCTCCAGTCGAACCTAAAGAAACAATAAGACCCCCTCTAGGAATTTGATTTTGATTCACATCAGACTCGGAAATCAAAATACTAGTAGGATCAGTTATATCTTCTTTAATACCACTGAATACAATGGAAGATATTCCCGTAGGTGATATCTGCTCAATAATACTGAAGTTATTTAATGGATTGTTTGTGGTGGTTGGTGTTTGGAATACTCCATTAATAAATACAAGACCATTTCCACCAATTGTTCCAATACCACTAGTATTTGCTCCACCGACAGTTAGAGTAAACGTTCTACCAATTCCAGTAAACTCTTTAGAAATGTCATCATAAACTTCATTTGTAGTATAATCTTTTCTTAAGAATACTCTACCAGAAAACTTTGATGTCTCGAATACTAGGTTATTACCTCTTCTTGAAATATTAGGATTACCTCTAGGTGCTTTTGTAAAGAAAATGCTGTCCCCTACAATATTATAAGATCCTTTATAAATTCTAGATAATGTTGAATCTGTGTGGGATGTTGAAGATGATCCAACAAACCCCCTCTCAACCTCAACCAAAGTTTCTGTTCCGGAGTTGGAAATAGGTCCGATATTTGTCGTTCCCAATCCAACATTAACAACTTTCATATATTCATCATCAACTCTCAATATATCAAGAGGATATATGGTTGAAATACCACTTAAAGTGAAGATAGTTGCTGTAGTTGAAATACTTCCACCATTTCCCGATAAAGTTTGTGAAACTTTAGCAAAAGTAATTGGATATTGTGCAACATTATTAATAGTAATGATAGCCTTTTCATTTCTCTTTGCCATTGAAAATTGATGAGAATTTCCTTCACCGACAGATGTAAATGTAACAGCTGTTCCCGATTTAACTGTTGATATTGAGAAATTGTCATTATTATTAACGACAGCAAAAACTTGCGAAGGAAGTTGTGCAACAACAGAACCATCTTTATACATCATTGGAGTTGATCCAACACCAACAAAAGTAGATTTTGGAGTGTATATTAATTCTTCACCATTACTGAAGAAGTGATTATCAATTGAAAATGCTCCTGTTGAAAGATTGAGAACATTAACATCTGAAGGATTAAATGATTTTGCAAAAATTGGAGTAGTTTTTGATCTCAATATAAAATCTTCTTTATTAATTCTATCGCCATTAATTGCTAAGTATGAGTCAGTATTTAACGTTTCTATAGAATTTCCATATATGAGATTTGGAGCTTGATTGATAAAATCGGAGGTGGTATATAAACACTCACTATAAGAATTAATTTTTATATCTCCAATAAAATTGGAATCTGGATAAAACTTAACTAAAACATCATCCCCAGAATATTCTCCTCCAAAAGTTCCTACTCCTAGTGGAGTGGACTCTCCACTTGTACTTCCTATTGACAACAATGAATATTGTTGAGTGTAAATATCCGTAGTATCTTGAACCATCATAACTTGATGGATCGATTTTGTAGATCCAATACTAACTTCAACTAGAGATCTTGCAGAATCAAAATTATTTTTATTTAATCTTAAGAAAGAAGTAGAAATACCAGAAGTAGTCGTAGATATTCCAGATTCATAAATTGCAGATCTTTCGTTACCCTCTGGTTGATTTTGTAAAATATATCTAAATGTTCCAACCCCAACGGAAGTTGTTCCAAATCCAACTACATGTGTCTTAACAACTATATCTTCATCTGTATCATTAGTATAATTTAAATTAAATAATCCAGAAGTGTCTATGTCTGCACCGAAAGATCCTATAAAATTATTTGATCTTGAAAAATCTTCAGTATCAAAATAGAATTCTGAAATATTTGTATCTGTTCCATCATGAGTTACATATAACTCGACAAAATTCATCTCATTAGTTATTTCTTTATAAACTTGTGCATTGACATGAAATGATAAAATTTTATCAGTTGCTACTCCAATAATACTGTCTGTACTACCTTTTAGAATTACTTGACTACGGGAAGTTATATCAACAAATCCTATTGATACTGTACCCACCCCAATAACCGACTCATCAAATTTTTTCTGAATATATTTAATGTCATATTCAGTATTAAAAGGATCTTTAGGAGTAAATCTCACATACTTATCATTAAACTCATCAATTTCTATTGAAAAATCTCCATATTGCTCTTCATCAATTGTGGTAAATCCAGATCCCACATTAACTAAGGATTGTTTTTCTAAAAGAGCAATATTATCATTCACTGAATTGTTCAGAAACAATAAACTTGTTAATTGAACCTGATTTTTTTCACTTATATCAGAAACTTTAAATAGATAGTTATTATAAGAAACATCTTCATCAATTTTTAGTATATTTTTATATTGAAGAGGTTCACCTTCAATATTGGAAAATTGTTTACTAATATCATCAATTCTTAAACCAATATTAGATATTGATTCTTGATAGTTTGTAAGTTTTTTATTTTGTAGTTTCAAAAATTTAGATTTATCTGATAAAAGATCTACATCTTCTACAAAATCAAAAATATTGATAGTGTCAACTCTATTTTCACTAATATAGTCCCTTATAATGGTCGTTGCATCAGAAGAACTCTCAATTCCAACTCTTCCGTCCCCATCAGAAATAATTTCTGTATCTGAGAAATTTTTAATTCCAATTGAATGAACTAAACTATTAACTGATGTTTTAATATCATTCCATTGTTGTCTACTCTTAATAGAATACGAAAGATTTTGATAATAATCATTATTTGCAAGAACTTGATAGTCTTCACTTAATTTTCCAGTTTCATTTTCCCAACCTTCATTTTTTCTATTGGAAAATTTAATTTCAAACATTCCATCATAATTTTTTAAAGATTTTATAGTGGCAACATTTCCTGAAAATTTTCCTGTAATTATTTCATTTACAGAAAGATTATATGTTCCAATTACTTTAAGTGATCCTGAATTTTCATAATCAGTAACTCTAAGGTTTCTCTCAATACCATTAGATATTAACGTTTCACCAATTTCGAATCCTGATGGAGATAATGACAATGAAAAAGTTGGATAATTTTTCTTGGCAATAATATTTCCAAATGAATCTTGAATTGTTTTTGCAACTCCTACATTTGTTCCTAATCCTGCAATACTAATAGTAACTCTATCATCAGTTAATTTCTTTTCATATTTTACCACTTTAAAGAATTTATATCCATAATCACTAGAATTAAATCCATCTCCAGTAGTGCTAGACTTTTGTATTCCTTCTACAAAAACTTCTTCACCCACAGAAAAAACATCCTGATCAAATCCTAAAGATGGTGTTGTAATGACACATGTAAAAATTCCAGTATTTTCTTGCGATTCAACTTTAATAATACTAATCCCATTAGTATTATTGATGGTAAAAAGTTCTGCTGATTGGTCGGATATTCCTTTAGGTGGGACATCAATAATTAAATCGGTAATTGAATTGCCAGTCAGTTTTGCCTCAATCACTCCATTATCTAATGGAGTTCTTGTATCATTATTAACAACTATAACTTCTGGTGGAGATATATATCCAGATCCACCAGAAGTTATAGTTACAATACCAATTGTATTTGAATCTCTTAAAACAATTTTTGGTGATATATCAACTTTTGGTTGCAAAGTATTATCTGAAGAATATTCAAATTTTTCATTAATAATTCTAGTTTCTTTAGGTAAACCAATTTTATTGGAATCTAAAGAAACGGATAAATTTTTACCATTTATTGTACTTACAGATGAAAGTGTAGGTAATTTTTTATATTGAGACCCACCTGATATAAGATTAACATTATTTACTGGACCAGATGCCGACGTTGAAGTTGTTGTATATTCTAAATTATCACACTCTAAAGATGTATAAGAAAATTTTTCTGGAGATTCTTGTAAAGAAATTTGAAAAGTGGTTGATCCTATACCAAAAACATTATAAGTTTTATTATATGTACTATTAATGTATATAATTTCAGAAAAATTAATTACATCTTTATCGGGAGAATTTATAATCCCAGATTTCTCTAAAGAGTAATAAAGTTTTTTGGGCAATTCAGAACTATTATTAATAGTAACTGAAGCATTAGTAGATATTCCTACTGTTCCAAAACCAGATACACTAAAAGTTTCTGTAGAACCGGTTGATATAAACTCATTATCAAAATCTTCGTCATAGTAAAGTTTAAATAAATGTCCTTCTAAAGAAGAATCTGAAAGGTCAAATACTAATTTATTATTTAATATTGATTGTATTTTTGGATTAATTAAAGATATAGTTTGAGATGGACCACCTGTTCCTCCAATACTTACAACTAATGGTGGATTTTGATTTACATTAATATCACTGATTCCCAACTTGATATTATCAGAGTTGACCTTATATACAAAATATGATCCAGTATTTAAACCAGAAGATATTTCATCAGATTCATAATATACTTTATCTCCTGTTTTTAAACCATGATTTTCAATATTAATTTCATTCGTAGATGTATTAATTCCTAAAGAGTTAAATCCTATAGGATTGATCTGTAAATTATTTGTTAATAAGTTTCTAGTCAATCTTACTGCCGTAGAAGTTCCAATGCCAACAGAAAGATTGGGATTCACATTCATAGTAATTAAATCATCTTTAATTAATCCATGATAATGAGAAGTTGATATTGAAACAGTTGATAAAAATTTCTCAACTTTTCCAAGTTTTTGTATTTTATTGGTGTCGAAATAATAATCATCAACATTATCACCTCCTGACACAAAGAAAACTTCATCAGAAGTCAAAGAAGTTTTTATACCAATAGTGCTTGGAGATTTATTAACAGCATAAACTGTTGTTGGTAAATAAAATAGTGATCCTGTAGGAGATGTTGAAATTGAAATGGCACCAGTATTGCCATTTTGACTAAATGTAAGTTTCTGATTAGTTGTAAATGGGTGCCCTTTGATGCTAATTCTTTGTGTAGGAATAGATCCTACGATAACTTCTTGTCCGAAAGAATATGACACATTACGTCCAGTTCCTGCTGTTGTTCCAAAACCAACCGATTCTTGTGGATTAAAGTAAATTCTATTATTTAATTCAGATTCAAAATAATCTACCTTTTTATCAATTGTAAATGTTTTTGGTTTAAATGATACTGCAACTCCTATAGCATGTCCGGTTTCAGGAAGACCTCTATTTACTCTAAAAACATTTTTATCTGGATATATATTTAAAATTTCTAAAGTTTCAGTTCCAATTCCAATACTACTACCAACAGAAACACCCGGTGGAATTTGTGTTACATATATTTCTGTTGTAGCTGCTCCAGATGATACAATTTCTGTTGTTAATCCTACATTTGAAATAGGTGAAACATCAATTTTATAATATCCATTTAATGTAGAAAGATTTGAAGTACTAAATCCAGATATTGAAATATAATCTTTATCTGATAATGTATGGAAAGGTGAGATTGTTACGGTTACTTTATTACCTCTACTGAAAGTAATTACCGCATCATTATAAACTTCATATGAAGTATTAATTTCATCAATATTTCTTCCTTTCAATGATGAAACACTAGCATAAATTCCTCCACCGTTAGTATCATCATTATCAAAATTTAACAAATCATTTACTTTATAATCATCTCCACTATTGATAATAGAGATTTCAGAAACTGATCCATCTTCAATATCTTCAACAATTATTTGTTGTTGATCAATTTTACTATTTTCAATAATAAAATCATTAGCAGCACCGTTTTCTAAAATTTTATATCCTAAAGTATTTCTAGAAAGAGATGAATTATGGAAATCAAATTTTTGATTTAAACTTTGATTTTCATCAATAGTATTTGACTTAAAAGAATTTCCAATAAAATATGGAAATTGTGGTTCTCCTATAGTATTATCGATAGATGCATAATATGCATATACTCCATTTGGAAAATCTTTTGTCTTTGCAAATCTTCCATTATTTTTATCAAGATTGCCGTTTTGAGAATCGTATTTATAATCTTCGACAAAAAATCCTAAAGGAAAGTCGTCTATTGATGGTCTATCGTAAACATTGGATATATTTGACGCATAACCAGATTTCATGACCATAATACCGGAACTTATATTATCCGGATCTACGACTGAATATGGTCCGTAGATAGGATTTCCATCGTATGCCCATCCAATAATATTAGATAAATTTTTTGTATTCTCATTGAATGAAGACTGCAAATCTTTAGAATATGTAAGCACTGAATATGATAATTCATTATTAAAATCTTTTAATAATTCAGTTTGTTTTTTACTAGTTTTTTCAACCTGATTGACAGTAAGTTTTCTTATAGATGCATCTAAAATTTGACCAGTTCCACTAGGAACAACTTTAATTGTACTAGAAGTGGAATATCCTATTCCTGGATTAATAATATTTACTTCAGTAATTCTTTCATTAGTAACTATAGCTCTTAACTTGGCACCACTCCCCATATTAGTTGGGTCTGAAACTATTAAATCCGGAGTGGAAAAGTATTCATATCCTCCGAACTCTATATTTGTTCGATCGATATGCCCATTAACTATAATAGGAGTTATTTGAGCATCTCTACCATTTTTAAGTGAGAGAGGAGGTTTTTTTTCAAGATTTAAAATATTTAATCCATATCCAGTTCCTGGTTCATAAACATAAATTCCTTCGATGGATCCCTTAACAACTGGTATTGCAGTTATGGACTGAACTTGTGTTGTTGTTCCAATACCAACTGTTGTAAACTCAATACTTGCTTTTATGTCTGGATATTTAAACTGCTGAAATCCAGTTCCAACGGAAGAGAATTTTACAAAATTATTTTGATTATAATTTGCAATATTTGTTCCTCCAATACCAGCATCGCATACTCTAAAAGATTTTTCATCATTTCTTAAAATAAAATATTGATTAGTCGTAGTTAATCCAGAAATAGTCTGTGGTTGTGTGGTCCCTAATCCAACAACAGATGAATATTCTACAATTTCCCCACTTAAAAATCCATGATTATTAAAGTTTATCGTGTTTTGCGAAGTAGAAATTCCTGTTGGTTTGACTAAAAGTTTTCTATTTGTAAATGATCCACCTTCTATAATTATTACTTCTGAAATAGTGTTTGTTGCTAATTCTGTTACAAATTTATGTATTCCACTTGTGGAATCATTTGCAAAAGAAATTTGATTAGATTCACTCAAGTAATCATCAAAATTATTGAATAATACTATTGTTTTATTATTATCAACTTTTGCAAAATAATTTTTATTATTTAATAATGAAGATACTCCTATTCCAATAGGAATACTTTCATTGCCACTGTTTCTATAAGTAATTTTTTGCCCGTTCGAAATATTATGATCGTCTAAAAATGTCAATTGATTAGTAGTTGTACTTATACCACCACCTTCAGTAATAGTTCTTGCATCAAATAATATTTCCCTTCTTCTTTTAGTCAATATTGGTTCGAAAGATCCTCCAGTTCCATTTCCACCAGTAATATTAATCGACAATACTTCCTTAATATCAAAATTTTGCTTATCTACGATTATATCTGTTACTGTTCCACTTACAATTGGTTGAACTAAAGATGTAGTCCCAACACCATTAGATACTATTATCTTCGGAACATTAATAGTGTCAAAATTGATTCCACCATTTAAAACTTTAACATTATCTATTGGACCATAATAAATTTTATCCAAAGTTTTGTAATTAGAAATTTCAACTCCATTAATTAGCATTCCAGTTGATCCTGGAATTGTATTCTCTCCAATTTTATTCTTAATATTATGATTTAAAGAAAATTTCTTTAGAATTTTCTGAGGATTTATTATTCTCGATTTTTGAGAAAATAAAGTAAATGTATGTGTTTCTAATACTGGAGAAGATGGTTCTCCTTCAGAGAATGCTGCTGATTTGAATTCAACAGCATTTGTATCAGAAACTAAAAAGGAAGCAGAGGTATAAAGTTTTATTTTTTTACTGTCACTATTAGGTACAATCTTAATATAATAAGAACCGTCTTCTAATCCCTGCAAAAGTTCTCCAGATGAAGTATATTGAACTTTCTCTCCACTTATAAAAGGGACAGGAGTATCGAAGAAAATAGTAGAATATAAACCAGTGTTAGTATTTAAATCAACAATACTTCCAGAAGAAGAAGAGATTGATGCTGATTTAATTTTTTCTTTTATTTGATATGCATATGAATTTGTAAGTTCATTTCCCCAGGATGGAAGTGAATTTGATGCTATGTATGCAAAATTATTATCATCAACATACATGTTCTGAACATCAGAAATAATACTATTATTTTGATATTTAAAATCAACAAAGGCACTATTTGCCTTATTGATTTTTCTTCTCAATTTTATAGATTGTCCTTCATTTGGAGAAAAAGAACTTAAATTTCCTATAAAAACTGAATTGGATGTAATATCAGTATTCACAAAGGGTAGATCTGAAGTATCTGTGGGGTATATTACATTATTTGTTTGTTCATCTATAAATTCTACTCGATCACCTCTTTTCAATTGAGATCTATCGATAGAAGTTTTTAATATAACACCAGTTGGATTTGATCCTCCAATAAAACTATCAATTTCTATTGAAGAACTAGTATTGTAAATCCAAGAATTTGCAAAAATTTCTGTATATGTTTTATTTTGTTCTGGGTTTTCAATTAAAGTTCCAATACTCTTAACTCCTAAGATTTGTCCCTCATTAACAGAAATTGAATCTGATTTTTGAACAAAATTTGAAAGGACTCCCGTTAACCTGAGAACAACTTTTTTTGTTACATCCCCATCTTCATAGGAAAAATATGTATCATCTGAAAAAATATTATCTGTAGCAGTAATAGTATCAACAACTCCAGAACATCCTAAAAACTGATTAATACTCTTATCAACATATGTAATAGTACTATTTTCGGAATATATTGTTCCGGTCTGGGCAAATCCAATTGTAGAATCTACAGATATTATAGAAGCACCAATACTGACATTCTCCAAAACTTTTGAGTTAGGAGTGATTATAAAATTACCTTGAACATTACTATTATCACCATATCCAACAAATAACCCTACTTTGTAATATACCTTTTGATCTCTTGTAAATATTTCAACTGAAGATATAGAAGCATTAGTTGTAGGATCTGTTGATTTTATTAATGTTTGCCCAATTATTTTTGCAGGGTCGCCACTAATAGCTTCGGCAATACATATTTCATTTCTAATAAATCTTGCATCTGATGGTTTTATTAGATATTCCTCAAGATTAATTATTCTTGGAGTTTCTCCAAATAAGACATTAAATAATATTCTAAAAGAATCATCGGTGCCTTTAGATTCGTAAAATGATCTAGATTCTTTTATAAAGTTTCCAGCATCTAATTCAGGATTAAGAACTCTATTCTCAAATCCAGGTGTATATGTAGATTTTAATCTTTTATAAAATTCTTTTAAAAATAAAGAACTCAAATTCTCTACTACAGAATTTGAAGTATGGGAATCCGCAGTTGTATTTGAAAATACTAATTCTTCTGCATTTAGATCATGATGATAACTAGTAATTCCACTAAAACCACGAATACATCCAGTAAAAGTGTTTGTAGTAACTCCAGTGTATGTTATAATTTCATTATCAATCTTTAATAGTCCATATTTTTCAGGAAATCCTTTTGTATTAGGAACACTAATTGTGTTTTCATCAGATTCGATATCGGAGGATAAAGTTGTAAATCCTACAACTACTTCTGGAGTTAAATTATCTACTTTTAAATACTGGTCAAGATTTTCTGCAATATCAACAGGTCCACCTTGATACTCTTGAGAAATATAATATTGTTTTAAAAAATCTAATGCTTGGGGACTTTCCCCCAAAACATATTCCGGTAATTGATTAGAAATTATGTCCTGAATCTTGACTCTAGATTCAATTCCAGTTTGTATCATATTACTCTCTGATTAAACTTCCGTTTGAATAGCTTGATGTGTAAAAATCTCTGTTAAAGACTGTACCTGATATTTCATCTCCAGATGAAATAACATCCTTAATCATATTTATTTTACTTTTTCTAATGTCAAAATTGATATAAAGTTCTTTTAATCCAACAACATCATTTGATTCTGGAAATGCTTGTATCTCTATAATATTATTTGGTTGCACAGTTGATACAATATTTACTGTCCCTATATTAATTTCACCTCTAACATAATCAACTGTTCCTACAGACTTTGCAACAACTCTTATAGTCCCATCTGATAAATTCTTGACAATTGAAAGAATACCAGTTTTTTTATCGGCATTTGGTATATCAGTCAAATAAACAATACCACTCTCTCCAGATACTCTAAATCCAGTAGATTTGATATTTCTCCCATTTTCAGAAACATGAAACTGATTTCCAAAACACAATTCATACTGTGCAAATTGATTAAGTAGTGCAAATAAATTTCTTCTTATCGTAACTCTAGTAATATTTGATGTTATAGAAGTATCTGTGCCGTCAATAGTTCGTAATACTTGACTATACCTAATCCTCCCTCCAAATTTATTCAAGTTAGTTGATTCGGAATAATTTGTAAGTGAATTAACAATTTTAGATTTTAAATCTTCAGGTGTTGATACCATCGAATCATTATAATAAACAAATGAGTTAATCTCAACATATAAAATTTTGAGATCTACAATTTTTTGATTAATTCCCGATATTGAATATTGCTTAAGTTGTGATAAAATTCTTGTTTTATTGAAATCAGATACTAAAAATCCATTTTTAGGTTTAATTGAAATTTGAACTGTCCCAAACTCCGGAGGATCTAATTCTTCACCACCAACAACAGATACAGATTCAGTATCTGAATATATTTTTTTTATAATTGACTCATAATCTCTTCCAGTAACTGCTCTATTCTGTGCAGAATATATTTTTGGGGCAAAATATTTGACAGAATCTATAGATTCAATCTCTCCACCATTTTGAGATGATTGATTTGTGATCATAGTAAATGGATCCGGAGAAACTGAGTTCCCATTACTATTAACTATATTACCAGCAAATGAGAATCTATCAGCACCATTTCCATCTTTTCCATCAGTAGTAAGATAGTTTACAGTAATTATTTCTCCTGATTCCAATTTTCTTCCAATTAAACCGTCACCAAACAAAAGTTCATATTTTTCATCTTGAATTTCTTGTATCAAATAAACAAAAGAAGTTCCTGTAATATTAGTGATATTGTTAATTAATTTATATTCTATTCCTAATCCAGATTCTCCTTCTTTCTTTACATATACTTTTATTGTTGAAGTATCGATAAATGAATTATTAAGAATAAATTTTTGATTTAAAGATGAATCAACTATGAATTTTTTCTCAAGAAATGTTCCCTCATAAATTTCTATATTTTCAAATATTGCCGATATTCTAGTAGTAGGAACACCACCAACATTTAAATTTACAAAACTAGTTGGTCTTTGTATGTCTTCTAATATTGAGAATGTATATGAAGTATCATTTGCATTTCCAACACAAACTAAACCCTTCTTCAATGTCAATGTTGATGAAGGAGACTCACTTGCAGTATTTACATTCGATATAAAGGTCACAGATGCCTTTGCAGCACTTCTTGAACTAGGAACATACCCAATATTCCTTGCGAGAGAAACAACGTTCTCACGGAGTGTTGCAGAGTCTAAGAAAGACTCATTCACAACCATATTTGAGTTGAATGCTGTTATGTAAGTATTATATGCTAAAGTATCAATCAGTACTGAAAAATTAGAACCTTCGAAGTCAAACCCCGAGAAATCAGAATTTGCACGTAAATAATCTTTGATAGATTCTTTTATTTGATCGAAATCTAAATTAGCGAATTTTGTAAAAGGCATATTACCTTGTTGCCTCTAAAAGGAACGAATATTCTTGTGTTGGAAACTCTTGACCAATAATATCAAATATTACAGTGACATCAAATGCATTACGGTCTGGTCTTGGTAGAACCTCGACTTGTAAATTATTAATCCTTGGTTCAAAATTATTAATGGATATCATAATTTGATCACTGACTACAGAGGCAGTACCGAAATCAACAAACTCAAATAAACTTCCCCTTACGTCAGATCCAAATATTGAATTGAAAAATTTTTCGGTTGGTATTGTTTGAACAATATTTCTCACAGATCTGCGAATTGCTGCCTCATTTTTGAGAACAGGTAGATCTTTAGTAATTGGGTGAGGTATAAATGATAAACTAATATCTTTAAATGCTCTAGATATCCTCTGAATTGCCATTTTTGACTAGAGTTTTCTTAACTTATTTATACTCTCATTCTTGAATATTAATTTGACCTTCCTTTAAATCATCATGCATAATCTCTTGAAGCACTCTTTCTTCTGGATCATTCGTTTTTTTGGGCAATGACCAGTAATCTGTGGTCAAACTTGTTGTTCCCCACACTTCTTTCATGTAACTTGTACTTCTATCAATCGGTGAATTGCCCATTTTACTCCTATTTTATTAGAATAGAACTTTTTGAGGGGTTCCTATCCCTATTTTATTTATTTTTCACCCTCTTCGGATGAATTTTCACGTTCCTGTGCAGTTTTCCAGAAATATTCGTCCTCTCTACCCATCCCAAGTCGTTCAAAACCATTTTCAACTTGATAATATTGAGTCGAAACCTTAAAA
>Ga0209535_1000519_pt1 | contig 27485 bp, 24 predicted proteins | sample LinPmetageLP28_FD_184041 | JGI IMG/M metagenome (GOLD analysis project Ga0209535, IMG submission 184041) | Marine viral communities from the Pacific Ocean - LP-28 (SPAdes) (version 2) | ecosystem: Environmental > Aquatic > Marine > Oceanic | place: Pacific Ocean | collected 2009-08-22
GCTAGTAACAGCATTGGCACAGCTATCACAAATGCCGCTGACCTTGCTGCGTTCATGGCACTCTATGATGTGCCTATGGATAGCCAGACCCCACCACAGCCAACTGGCAATGCTCCAATTAACGACTGGCCGGATGCTATATAAAGGAGTTATTTGTGCCTCTAACCAAGCTCCAATTTAGACCCGGAATTAACCGTGATATAACATCTTATTCAAATGAAGGTGGTTGGGTTGATTGTGATAAAGTGCGCTTTAGGCAGGGCTACCCAGAGGTAATTGGTGGTTGGGAAAAATATTCTCAAAACACTTATCTTGGGACAGCTAGGGCATTGTTTAATTGGGTTGCACTAGATGGTTCAGATTTTTTAGGTGTGGGGACACATCTAAAATATTATATAGAACAAGGTCAAGCGTTTTATGATGTCACTCCCATAAGAGCTACAACTACTAATGGCATTACTTTTGCTGCGACAGATGGTTCTTCTACAATTACAGCTACAGACTCTGCGCACGGTGCGGTGCAAGGTGATTTTGTAACTATAGCTGGCGCAGTTAGTTTAGGTGGTTTAGTAACAGCGGCTGTTTTAAATCAAGAATATCAGATAGCCTCAGTCCCTACGGGAAATACCTATACTTTTACAGCTAAAGACACAACAGGGGCTACTGTAACAGCAAATGCTAGTGATAGTGGTAATGGTGGCTCTGGTGTTGATGGTGCGTATCAAATTAATGCTGGTTTGAATACAGGTGTTGGCGGCACTGGATGGGGTGCGGGAACTTGGGGTAGAGGTACTTGGGGTTCTGGAGCCAGCATAGGTGTTACAACTTCTTTACGGATGTGGAGTCATGATAACTTTGGGGAAGATTTATTACTTAATCCTAGAGATGGAGCAATTTTTTATTGGGATAAAAGCAGTGGGGTTACTACAAGAGCGGTAGAAATAGGGACAGTATCTGGTGCAGAAGAAACCCCTTTAACAGCAAAACAAATAATGGTTTCAGATGTAGATCGCCATGTGATTGCATTTGGCACAAACCCTGTTGGAAGTTTAATACAAGACCCTTTGTTAATACGTTTTTCGGATCAGGAATCTTTAACTGACTGGAATCCTAAAGCTACTAATACTGCTGGCGATTTAAGAATTGGTTCTGGTTCTGAGTTTGTAAAAGCAATAGAAACTAAACGTGAAATTATAATCTTTACAGATAGCTCAGTGCATTCCATGCAGTTTATCGGTGCTCCGTTTACTTTTGGTATTCAACCTCTTGCTTCAAATACAACTATTATGGGTCCAAATGCAGCTATAGCGGTAGAAGATGCAATATTCTGGATGGGTAGACAAACTTTCTATATATACGATGGTAAGACTCAACAATTACCCTGTACTGTAAAAGAGCGAGTGTTTTTTGATTTTAATTATGATCAAGCACATAAAGTATTTGCTGGGGTAATCTCAGAATTTAGTGAGGTGGTTTGGTTTTATTGTTCCAATACAAATTCTGTTGCTAATGGTGGAACAGGTGAAAATGACCGTTATGTCATTTACAATTATGCGGAACAAACTTGGTATTATGGTAATTTAGCACGGTCAGCTTTCTTAGACAGGGGTATAAGAACCTTTCCAATAGCGGCAGAGGACGGTTATTTGTATAACCACGAAACTGGTTATAGTGATGATGGTTCTATAATGACTTCTAGGATAGAGTCTAGCCCCATAGATATGGGAGAGGGAGACCAGTTTACTTTCATACGAAGAATTATCCCTGATTTTACTTTTAATGGTTCTACCACAAGCTCACCTACCGTGAATGTTACCTTGCAATCAAATAATTTTCCTGCTGGTAATTTTTTGCAATCTGAGATTGCTAAAGTAGATAGAACAGCGGTATCTACAACAGTGCCTTTTGAACAGTATACTAATAAAGCAGATGTTAGATTACGTGGTAGGGCATTTTCAATTAAAGTAGATTGTTCTACAGAAGGTGTGCGTTGGCGATTAGGTAGCCCTCGTGTAGAAATAAAACAAGATGGGAGACGTTAATGGCTACTAATGTAACCCCTTTTCCGCGTTTACCTACCCCGCCTAACGAAGTAAATGCTCAATACCTTACTGATTTAGTAAGAGCTTTAGAAATATTTTTAAGACAGGCACAAAACCCCCAATTGAATTTTCAAGAAGTCCCTACTAGCGGTAATAATAACTTACTACAACAAGGGGATATATATATTGCAGATGGTGGTTTTTTAAAAGTAGTGGGTAAAACAGAAATATTCAGTGGTTCTGTTTCAGCGATAGGTTCTGTAGGGACAGTTACTATCTCGGTTGCATAGGGAAGAAAATATGGTTATGATGCAATTAGCAAATATCAGGCATTGCTACCCTGCATCTCATTTTATAAGGAAAGTAAGATGCAAGGTATAGCAGCACTCCCATACGAAGTTTATGAACTCCCAATGATCCCAGAGGGAGGCATTCAACAATACGAGCAAGCCGCAGATATGTTGGCTGAGTTTGGGCGTAATGGCGATACCTACATTGTTCATGCCGCTGAAGGCGAAACAATGGTTCCAATGGAAGTATTGGATAATAACCCCCGCCTTAAAAAGATGCTATTTTCCCAAATGGAAGAAATGGGTATTGAACCAGACCGTTATATTGTTGGTAATGAGCTTAACAGTATTAACCCTGTAACTGGTCAGCCTGAATTTTTCCTTAAAAAAGCATTTAGGAAACTTAAAAGAGGCGTTAAAAAAGCTGGTAAATCTATTGCTAAAGTAGCTAAAAAAGTAGCTCCTATTATACTACCTATTGTAGCACCTTTCCTACTACCAGCTATGCCTCTAGCTTTTGCTACTGGTATTGGTAGTTTAGCTGGTAATTTGATAGGTGGTCAAGATTTTGGGACAGCTCTTAAAGGTGCTGTTATTGCTGGTGGTCTGGCTGGGCTTGGTAATATGGCTTTTGGTGGTAGTGAAGGATTTGGTAGTGGTAGCTTCTTTGGTAGCCGCGCTGCTCCTAGTCAAGGATTAGGTGCGTTTAGCTTTAAAGATGCTGTTACCCCTGTAAACCCATTTAGTCAAGCTGGCAAATCAACACTCGCAGGTCTTCAACAACAAGCAGCTCAGCAAGCAAGACAAGCAGCAAACCCTAGCATAGTTGGAACAGATGCTGTTACTGGTGGTGATATAGTAATGCCTGAAGGTCAAAATTTCGGCCAAAGAACTCTTCCAGACGATAGGGGTATGTTTGAAAAAGCATTTGATACCAGTAAAGAATTCTATCAAGAAAACATTAGCCCAAGTGGTATAGAGGCCAGTGGGGTAAAAGCAAATAATGCTAAAATACTTGCAGATGCACAAAGTATAGCACAGGATCAAATAGCTAATCAAAAAGCGATGGGCATTACTTTTGGCTCTAATGCAGAAATGCAAGCAGCCTCAAATGCCATAAAACAAGATGCGTTAAAACAAGCTACACTACAAAATACTCCATCGGCTTTTGCTAAATATGCTCCTGTAACAGCACTTGGCACAGGGGCGGCGGTTGCCGCTGATTATGCTACAGATGGCGCGGTGCTTGGCCTATTTAAAGATGATGATGGCGATGGCCTTGATGATTCTACTGGTATGACTATGGAAGAAATGCAAGCAGCTTATCCAGATGCGTTTTTTGATCAAAATAAATTTTATGGTGATAATAGGTTTTATGATAGGGGTGGTGTAGGTGCAACTGCTCAATCTGCATCCCCTAATGCTAATTTGATCAGTGCTTTTAATACTGTGTCAAACCAACCTCTTCAGGGTAGATTCCAATCATCTGGGCTACCCACTTTAGCTGGCTCTGGTAGTGGGCGGTTTTCTCCACAAAACACTTCACAAAATGTAGACCGTGATACATTACTGGCTTCTTTTAATAATATATATAACCAACCGCTTCAGGGAAGGTTTCAATCATCTGGGTTTCCTGGATTAGGTTCTGGCAGTGGACAATTTTCTCCTATGACAGCAGCTAGTGGTGGTGAAATCGTTGGTCCTGGAACACCAACCAGTGATTCTATACCAGCTTTATTAAGTGATGGTGAGTTTGTAATGAATGCTGCTGCTGTTCGTGGTGCTGGCGGTGGGGATAGAAGAGATGGTGCTAAAAAAATGTACGCTATGATGCGTGATTTTGAGCGGAGAGCATAATGGCTACAGAAACTATTATCCAAAGGGAATCTCCTGAAATTGAAGCCTATAAACTTGGCTTAATGAAACAAGCTAAGGATTTAGTTGATGCCCCCCCTGTGGGTGGTTTACCAGCTATCCAAGCAGCAGGAGCAGACCCCCTACAAACCCAAGCTCAAACATTTGCAAAATCATTTGATCTACAAAAACAAGGTATTGGTGGTTACCAACCTCAATTAGCGGCAGCTCAACAGTCTTTTACAAGTGGTATAGGGGCATTAGGTCAAGCGACAGGTATGTTTGACCCTAGCCAACAGGTAAGTCAATTTATGAATCCCTACCAACAAGCTGTGCAAAGTGAAATACAACGAGCTTTTGATATGCAACGAGCTAATTTAGGCCAACAAGCAGTACAGTCAGGGGCATTTGGTGGTAGTAGAGAAGCCGTTCAGCAAGCTGAAATAGGTAGAAATGAAGCAGCCGCTTTAGCAAAAGCACAAGCTGATAATTATCTACAAGCACAACAAGCAGCTCAAAATGCTTTTGAAGCACAACAAGGTAGAGCTATGCAAGGCGCACAACAACTTGGTCAGTTTGGTGTTCAACAAGCAGCACTTGGTGAGCTTGGTGGTAAATTGGCATTGCAAGATATTCAGACTTTATCTGGGCTAGGTGCTACACAAAGAGATATAGACCAAGCTCAGTTAGAAGCTCAAAGACAAACAGATATGCAAACAGCTTATGAGCCATATCAGCGTCTTGGTTTTTATAGTGATATATTGCGTGGTGCGCCTAGTACACAACAACAAATCACCACGAGTTCCGCAGCTAACCCCAGCTTACTAAATCAAATTGTAGGTGGTGCGGCGACAGGTTTGGGTTTATATGGAGCAGCAAATAAAACGGGACTGATATAATGTACGATCCAGTATTGCAAAGACAAATGTTTGCTAATGGGGGTATGGCGCAAGCTCAACCACCTATGATGCAACCACCTATGATGCAACAACCTATGGCACAACCACCTACTTCAGTTGGGACAGGTATTACTTCAGGGTTAGTTGATCCTGCACAAGAGCAAGTGGCCGCTGAACAAGGGTTCGCTGCGATGGCAGGGGGCATGCAAGATATGCTAGGCCAAATAGATGCCGCTGAAAGTGCAGAAGAAACAATTAATGCTTTGCGCGGCGATGAAGCTAGCCTTGAAGACCGTTATGCAGAGTTAGCTGAGTTAGTAGGTAATGCAGATGCAAAGAAAACCCCTGAGTCAGTTTTAGCTTTAGTACAGCCTACCTTTACAATGATGGATATGGTTCAGCAAGAAAGCCCCGCTGGTGGTATAGCTGATGCAATGCCAACGGCAGGGGGTGGACTTCTCACCGGAAATATAGACATGGCCTCACCTATCCAAGCTCCAGGAATGGGTGAGGCTGTAGCTCGTATGCAAGCTGGTGAACAACCTGTTACAGCTGACGTAGGTGGATTGCAAAATGATTTGGTTCCACAACGAAATTTGAACAATATGCCCCCAATGGGTCCAGGGAACACGATACCAACTGCATTGCCTGTACCAGATATATCTGGTTTACCGTTTATAAAAAGAGGGTTGCCCAAACTAGAACCTGTAAATACAGGCAACATACAGGCTTACAGTAATATTTTCAGGGAACAATTAAACCCTTACATACAATCAATGACAGGTGGTGCTGGTCCTGGGTTTGAACAGCGGATGGCAATGGCATCTGATTTTTTGCCTAAACAAAAAACTTCTGCTGAAATAATGGGCGAGTATGATGAGTTACTTGGCACAGATAGTATGGATGATGCTCAGACTCAAGCCTATTTAGCTCTTGTAAAAGCTGGTCAAAGTATAGCGAGTTCTGACAAAACATTGTTAGGCGCGGCAATTGATGCTGCTGGGGAAGCCGCCCCAACTCTTAGCAAAATAGCTTCTGAAAAATCTAAATCAGACAGAGCAACTAAGTTAGCCGCTAGGCAGGAAAGTATAGCCCAAGAAAATGAATACCGTAAAGCTGGTCTTGGGATGTTAAATGCCTCTATTTCTGATGCTTCTGCCGCTAACTCTAGGATTGAAAATGCTATCCTACAAGTAGAACAATTTGCCGCTAATAAAGGCATTGTTTTAAGTGAAGCAGATAGAGCTACAAACAATAAAGCAATAATAACTAACTATCAAGCTAACCAAACCTTTGCAGTTCTCCCTAGTGAGACATACGCTAAAATAAACAAAACTACAGGTAAAACTGATTTGTTGGAAGTGTACAGAGATGAAAACGGTATTCGTAGTAGAATAACTGAAAAAGGAAAATTTGAGCCTATAGAAGAAGGTTGGGTTAAGTACAATAAAGATGCTTGGAAATTAGCTAATCCAAATGCGGCTGTAGATTGGAGTAAAGCAAAACTTATTCCAAATATGATGATTCCTGTAAATACTGCGGCAGGGGACACACCTACGTTGAGCGGGTATAAAGAAGTTTCTGGTTACGATCTCAATGGTAAAATTGTTTATATTGGTAAAAACCAAGAAAAATTTGATGCGCCTGAAGGGTACTTTATTGGTAAAGAACAAGATGTTTATAAAGTAAGCGACGCAAAAGCTGGTAGGGTTTACTTAACTTTCAAAAAAGGTGTCCATGCTGGGAAAACTATTTTATCTACAGTAGATGGTGAAGCAATTCCAATGGGGTATGCTTTACAAGAACCAGTGTACACACAAAATGCAGATGGCTCTAAAACACTTGAATCAGGAAACCCGATGGTTAGTCTAACCCAACGATCAGGTATTAATTTTGCTAATATGGATGATGCCTATGTTGCAAAAACACAAAGAGGCATTTCTGCAGGAGTAAAGGCATTAAACGCTGGTCAAAAAATATTAAAAGTCATACCTGACGCAGTTGGTCCGTTAGCTACTGCCAAATCTTTTGTTAGTAATAACATTTCTATGTTTGTGCCTGATTCTCAAGCAAATTGGTCTAAATGGCAAAAAACAGCTAATGGCGAGCAAGAATTAAAAATGTTCGTAAAAGATGTGCAACAAGTGATGGCATTGAGCGAAAGGTTTAACCAAAGAGAACAAGACATTATTGCAAAAATGTTGCCACCAGAAGGTGGGTTTTTCAATTCATCTGAAATGAACTTAGTCATGTTCCAAGGATTGATGAGGAAAATGACTAATGACCTTGCTTTCAGGCGTTCTGAAATGGGTGATAATTTGAGTGCTAGTAACCAAGCACTTCAAATAGACAGAGTTCCGTCTGGTGGTGTTAATGATCCATTTATTTATTCTGCAAATAATGGTCACTATGATTACTTAGGAATGGTAGCCTCGCAAGGTGGGAATCTTGAAGGGAAGTATATAGAAGTTCCTGCTAATGTAGCCGCAAATGCAGGGCAAAGTGTCCCTCAAGGTGCTGCTTCTGTTAAAGTATTAATAACAAGTTTGATGAGGTAGAGTAGGTAGTACAATGGCACAATTCACTATCGGTGCTCCCACTGAAAATTTTAGGGGTTCAGGAACAGCACCAGAAGATCTCCCTATTGATGTAACCCAAGACGTAACCGCTGGAACCACTGCTCCTATGGGGAGTTTTGTAGGAGAAGCACCTATTGAGCCAAGCCGTGTTACGGGGAAATTAGACACAGATTCGGAGCCGTTTATAGGAAGTATACCAGAAGACTACTCAGCTGGTGACAATTTTAACCCTATGAATATGCCAATATTAGGTCCTCTTGTCCGTGGGGCAAATGAATTAATACTCGGGTTGGGTGACATTCCAATTAATCTTATAGCTGAATCATTAGAAGCCGCTGGGATTGTTGAACCTAATACAGACATGAGAAATTATTTACTCCGAACATTTAACAGTTCTGATTTTGAAACTCAACAAGTTATTGTTCCTTACTTATTGCATTATGGTACAGGACCATATGCTGGTCAATCTGAATCAGAAGGCTCGGCTAGCGCAATATCTCGTACTACAGGGCAAGCATTGGTCGCGGCATTACCTATTGTTGGTATGGAATTAAAAGCCGCACAAATGTCAGGCGCGGCTCCTGCGCTATTATCTTCTGAGGCTGGTTTAGGAACTCGGATAGCTGATGTACTTACAGCCCCATTTAGGTCTAGTCCTGGAACGGCTACTGCTATTGAAACAGGGCTTAGTGCGGCTAGTGGCGCGGGTGCGGGTGTAGAAAAAGAAGTGTTTGGCACAAATACAGGGATAGGTGCTTTAACCCCATTAGCTCCCGCTGGTTTGATTTATGGCGCACAAACAGCGGCTAAAGGTCCATTAGGGCGAGGGTTTGGTTGGATTAAAAATAAAATAACAAGTGCAAAAGATGATATAGATATTGCTAAAGGTGGTGATCCTGCCGCTGGAGCTAAAGGTGAAGCCGCAACAGCTGAGCTTTCTGCTGAGTTAAAAGCCGCCGCCGCTGAGCCACAAGCTCAACAAAATATTGCAGAGGCCGCTAAAATAGAAGCACGGTTATCTGGCTATGCAGATGAGCCTATTGCATTTAGCCCCGCTGAAACAACAATGGATATGCCATTGTTAGTTACCCAAACTAAAATTGAAGGTGGTGGTACAGCAGATTTTACTCGTGCAAATAATGCTCGTAAAAATAATGTATTAACAGCGGCACAGCGGTTTATAGATGGGGAACTTACTGGAAGTCCCGTGGACGATGCTCCATTATTCATTGTTGATGAAGCAACAGGAGCATATACAAAAACCATTGGTGTGTTAGATGATGAAGCACAAACTATTGCTAACCAGTGGGATATGGTTACGAATGCAGAAACAGGTGTGTATCCTGCATTAGGTAGCCGTGCAGAAGTTGGTGCTGCTATACGAAATACTATTGTTAAAGCTCAAACCTCTGCAAAAGCAAAAGCAGATGAAGTTGCAACAAAATTAGGCGTAAACAAAGATGATCCCCTTGCTGGCCGCGATGCTACAGCAGAAGCCCAAGGTGCAGTTCGCTCAGCATTAACAAGTGGTGCTGGTGATAAAGCAATAAGTTACAAAGGATTGCCTGGATTAGTAAAAGAATTTATAGAAAAAGATTTTAAAAATGGGCAGATATCTTTCCAAGATTGGAAAAGGTTCCGTGATCAAGTTAGCCAAGGTATAGGTAAAGCTATCAGCCAAGGTGCTAGCCAAGATTTACGGTCACTTGCTATCCTTGGTGAAAATCTTGATAAAATGGGTGTAGCATTTGGTAAAACTAATAAGAACTTTGAAGACTTCCGTGCATATTACGAAGCTAATGTAATCCTACCTTTTGAAAAAAGTGGTGTTGTTCGGGTTACTTCTAAAGGTAGTGGCGGTTCAAAAGAAGCTCCTTCTTATTACATAGGGGATGAGAAAGTAGCGAATGCTTTTTTAGAAGATACAAATATGGCTGGGCAGTTTATGACTTTGTTTGCTGATGACCCAGCGCAACTCCGTAATATGAAAAGTGTTGTATTAGATAAACTAAGAGCAGTAGCAGACCCTAACAGAAAAGGTGTGTTTAATCCTGATGCAGTAAATACTTACATAAATAAAAACAGGGAAGTTTTAAGTGTTTTAAAAAGTGACCAAGGAACATCTTTGTTAGATGATTTAACAAATACTACTGCTATGTTAGATGATATGGTTGCGCGGCAAGCTGAGTTAGTTGCTAGGCGCAGAGTAGTAGATGGCAATATGTTGAATAAAATGATTGCTAGGTCTCAAAACAGTGATAGCCCGAACCAGTTATTTGATGAAGCAATAAGAAACCCAGCAAAAATGCGGGAGTTAAAAGCTGCTACTACTAAAGGTAATGATGATATATCTGCAGAAGATGCGGGTCATGCTTTCCGTGCGGCAGTTACAGAGCGTATGTTAGCTAAAGCTCCTGATGTCATGAATGACCCCACTAGCTTTAAGCAGTGGATGGTTAAAAATGAAGAAGTTTTAGATGCCGCTTTTGATAAAAGCCATGTTGATAATATGTACCTTATTGCGGATGCAACTGAGCGCATTTTAGCAACAGGAATTAGAGGCGGTCAGGGTGTAACTGATTCAGATATTATTACTAAATTTACAGGTATGTTAGGAACTACTCCAGCTGGTATTTCTAACCGCTTTATTGCTGTACAAGAGGGACGTCTGGGTTCCAAAGCTATGGTTGGCTATATTGTTAGCCGAGCAATCAGGCAACAATCAAGTGCTCGTTCAGAGGCTTTATTTAAAGAATCTATGTTTGACCCTAAAATTGCTAAATTGCTAGCTTCAGAAGGTGGCGAGGCTGTAGCTGAGTTTGGTGCAAGTGAACCAGCTAAACGAGCAATAAATGCGTATTTATTTAATCTTGGAATCAGTTATGGCGATGGGGTTACAGGTGAAGGTGGTACTAATGAGATTATTTTCACCCCTAATGTCCCAACGAACCCCATAGTTGAACCCCCAAAGCCAGAGCCAAAGCCAACAATTCAAGAACAGCTACAGAAAGAAGTAGATCCTAACTACTTTAAAGCACCTGTGCCAACTACCCCATCCTTCCCACCTTCTGCCCCTGCTCAAACATCGCAAGTAGGTATTGAAACATTGTTCCCTAATGATCCAACTTCTATAGCAATAGCAAAACGTAGGGGTGCTGGTCAGGGAGCAATGAGAACAGTTTAATGGAACCTATATCCACAGCTTTGGCTGGTATAGCACTCTTTAAAAGTGCCGTAGATGGCATTAAAGGTGCTATAAGCACAGCTAATGATGTAAGCGATATAGCTGGATTTATAGATAACCTTTTTGAAGGTGAGAAACAGGTACAGCAGAAACGTAGCCAAAAATCAGGAGTAACCGTTGGTGATCAATTTGGTATTAAAAACGTAGCTTCTGAGATTATCGATGCCAAACTTGCTAAAGAACAAATGTATGAAATTTCTCAAATGGTAGATTTACGTTTTGGTAATGGGACGTGGAAATCTATTGTAGAAGAACGTGCTAGGCGTATACAGGCTGCTAAAGAAGCCGCCGCTGAAGCTAAACGTAAGAAAATACAAGAAGCCAGAGAGTTTGAGGAAAATTTAAAACAATTTTTTACAATTGCTGGTGCTGTTGTAGCGGCAGCGGTATTTTTTATTGTGATGATGGTTATGATAGCAAGAGCAGAAACACAATTTGTAGAATGTCGTCTTGAAGAGTATGAAAAAGTAGATAAAGAATGGCATTGTTATTATTTAGGAGCTAACAAAACCCGCACTTCTATGGTTATTAGTGAGTTTTGTCCTAGTAGCTATATGTGTGAGTATGATCCTAATTCAAAAAGTAAAATAACTAAATTTAGATAATCCATTCTTTATACCCCTCAGCAAGCACACGGCTACTGATATCAATTTTATTCCGTAAGGCACGGATAACTTTTTCATCTACAGTTTTTTCAGCTATGATATCTATGTAGGTAACTTTGTTTGTTTGCCCAATACGGTGCGCTCTATCTTCACTTTGTAACCTAACTTCAAGATCGTACCCATTACTGTAATATATAACTGTTTTAGCTTCTGTAAGAGTCAACCCATAACCGCCTGTGCGGGGTTGCCCCACAAAAAATCGTAAAGGGTTGGCAGGGTCTTGGAACCGTTCTACAATAAGCTGGCGTTCCTCTGAAGGGGTAGCACCATAGAATAATTCCACACTTTCTTCACCATATTCTTTAGCAAGAGATTTTTGTATTATCTGTAAATCATGTGTGAAGTTACCCCATATAATAACTTTACCATCGGTTTCTTCAAGAACAGACATTAGTTCAGGTAACTTATTACTTGGAACTTCAACCATTCTACCATCTTCAAGTTTAGCAAACCCCGAGCATACTTGTTGCAATCTGAGTATTTGAGTTAGCACAGTAGGCGCAGATATAAGCCCACCATCATCTCCTTCTACAATGGCAAGAGCCATAGTTTTCATTTGCTCATACAGTTTCTTTTGCTCGGTGGTGAGTTCTACTGTTCTGCGAGTATAGACTTTATCTGGTAGATCTAAACAATCTTCTTTACGCACCCTGTAACTAAACCCTTCTATCATACCATTTAATTCATCTAAGTTTTGGTATCCAACAATTTGATTAAAGCTGTGCGCCCCCATTGTACGACGCATCATTTTAGCGTACCTGTTTTGGAATGTCCAGAAACTGCCTTGCCCAAGGATATAGTGTTCTAAAAACTCACACTGAGTGTATAAATCAAGAGGTGATTTAGTAACTGGAGAACCTGTAAGTATCCTACGATACGGTGCGTTTTTACCTATTCTTATCAAATTTTTAGTACGTTGGGCTGTCCTACTTTTTATAGTAGTGCTTTCATCTACTGCAAGCATAGCTCTATGTGTAAGCAAAAATTTATCTGCTGCTTCTAAACCACGTTTAGTGCTAAGAGCTTCTACATTCATAAGGAATATTTGTAAGTCTTCAGTAACTTGCCTGAGTGTATCTAACTCTTTTCTTTTCTTTTGAGTTTGTTCAGGTGACCATGTTACAATGTTCATATTAATATGGTCAGGCATATGGGTTGGTAACTCTTTACGTTCCCAGTTTCTATACACACCTTTAGGTGCAATAATTAGAGCACTATCAAGTTCACCTTTATCGTACAACATAGCTATTGTATCGATAAGAACTTTAGATTTGCCCGTACCCATATCCATAAACAAAGCGTAATATGGTTTATTCCATGATCTTGTTAAAGCCTCGAGCTGATGCTCATAGGGCTTATACTTAAACTTGTACCTCATAACTTCCTCTTTCTACTGGAATATGTTTATTCTACTGTTTTTACATATTGTGTGCAAGTTTCATTTTATCCACTTTACTATATAGGATGGAAACGACAACGAGTGAAAATTTGTTTTTTAACATTTTCCGATATCACCAAAAAATATATATAACTTTCTCTGTCCGCGCGATAATTTCAGAAAACTTTTTTGTTTTGTTTCAATGTGTTTTAGCCCCTATTATAAAAAGTTCGGATATATTGGATATACTTAATTTTTACCAGACCAAACTTGACAAGCATGTTTTGCCAATATATGTTAAACCTTAAAAATAATGCGTAACCATGTGGAGAAAGGCATGAACAATGACAGTATATATAACACAGGAGATGCGGGGTCGTGATATTACGGATGCCACAAGTTTTGGAGATATCGAAATACTGCTTCCCGCAGGAGAGCAAGCCAGCTACTCTACACAGCCTACTATTAGAAAACTGGGTAGAAAGCTCGGCAAGTTTACCGACGAAGATTACTTACTTCTTGCAGGAGATCCCGCAGCTATTGCTTTAGCTGCCGCTGTAGCTGCTAGAGCTAATGGTGGCAGGTTTAAAATGTTGAAGTGGGATAGGCAGGAGGGTAAATACTTCCCTCTTATAGCAGACCTTAACTTTCGTCCAGGAGATAACGATGGTTGATTTTGAAAGTGTGGCAGCTAAACTCAGTACGATTGATGAGTCTGGTTTAAGCCAAGTAAGTAAACTGGCTCAGTTACAATTACAACTTGAGCAGCGTGTTTACGATTTAGAAGCTGATCTGAAGCAAGCAAAAATAGATTTAAAACAAGTAGCTGAAGACCAACTTCCAGCAGCGATGGCTGAGCATAACGTAACTGAGTTTAAACTAGCTGATGGTTCTAGTATCAGTGTAGCTAAATTCTACAGTGCAAGCATCCCAAAAGATAGATCGGATGAGGCGTTTACTTGGTTAGTGCAAAACGACCACGGTGATTTGATTAAAAATCAGGTTGCTACTAATTTTGTACGTGGTCAAGAAGAGCAAGCTGAAAAGTTTGCAAATGAGTTGGCTGGGCGAGGTATGCCTGTCAACACAAAAAAATGGGTCGAACCCATGACTCTTAAGGCTTGGGTTAGGGAAAAAACTGAAGATGGTTCAAATATACCACACGATTTGTTTGGTGTGTTTATTGGTGAAAAATCTAAAATTACGAGGAGTAAGTAATGAGTGAAGGAAAACAAGTGGCTACTAAAAGTAGCACTGATATAGCTGTATCTGCACAGTTTGAAGAATTTGGTAATGCTGGTTTCAGTGAGGTTACTTCTGAAGATTTATCCATTCCTTTTATTAGGGTATTGGCGCAGCTTAGTCCACAAGTAAATAAGCGTGATGGTGCCTATGTAGAAGGTGCCGAAGCAGGAATGCTTTTTAATACTGTTTTAAACGAAGTTTACGATGGTGTAGAAGGTGTTGAGGTAGTGCCGTGCCACTATAACCGTAGATTCGTCGAGTGGAAGCCACGCGAGCAGGGAGGGGGTTATGTACAATCGTATGAAACTACCGACCCTATCGTAAACACTACAACTAAAAACGATGTGGGGCAGGATGTATTACCATCTGGTAATTTGTTGAGTAATACAGCGCAGTTTTTCGTTTTGCTAGTACACCCTGAATTAGGAGCGCAACGTGCTTTAATAACCATGTCTTCCACACAGCTTAAAAAGGCTAGAAAGTGGATGACCCAAGCACAGTCAATGACTGCTCAGGGTAAAAATGGCGTTTATACTCTGCCACTAATGTCACAGGTTTATAGAGTAGGCACAGTGCAAGAGCAGAATGATAAAGGTACATGGTTCGGGTTTGATATTACTCGGGTGCGTGGCCTTGACCTTGCAAGCGAGGATGACAAACAACTGTTCGCTACTGCTTTACAGTTTGCAGAATCTATTAAAGCTGGTGATGTGCAAGTAAAAGAAGACAAATCCGCTAACACAGAAAAAGACGGTGACGACGACATACCGTTTTAGTTCAACGAGGGGGGTTGATCGCCCTTTCGTTGCGGAGCGGTGTACTTTCGCTTGCGATTGTACACCGTTCCACCATTTTGTTGGAGGATACGATGTCACTTGCACAAAGATTTTATGATTTATTTAAAGGTAGCGATATTGCTCATGGCACATATGTCGTAAAGGGTAGTCGTAGCACTGATGGCAAAAAGCAGGGTCAGGCCACGGTTTTGCGTGAGCCAACCACTGTAGATATGTGGGAAGAACATTTAAAAGGTGGCACAGGATTAGGCATTATACCTATCCGTAGTGATAACCTTTGCCAGTGGGGTGCAATAGATATAGACCAATACGATGTTAGCCATAAAGATTTAGTAACAGTATTAAAAGATAATAAGATACCAGCCGTTGTCGGTAGGACTAAATCGGGTGGAGCGCATATATGGGCATTTCTAACTGAACCAATTGAAGCTGAAGATGTGCAAAGGCGCATGACAGAATTAAGCGCAGCTCTTGGCTATTCAGGTAGTGAAATATTCCCTAAACAAACAACCATATTAAAAGACCGTGGTGATACAGGTAACTTTTTAAATATGCCTTATCATGGTGGTGATAATTCTACACGTTATGCGTTTAACCAAGATGGTGAAGCATTGAGTGCAGAACAATTCCTAGAGTATGCACAATCATTTATTCTTACACCAAATAAATTCTTAAAAACTACTATGAGTTTTGGAACTAAAGATGGTGTGTTAAAAGAAGGTCCCCCATGTTTGCAGCATCTATGCAGTAAGGGTTTTGGAGAAGGCTCACGCAACAATGCCCTTTTCAATCTTGGTGTGTATGCACGAATGTTTGATGAAGAAAATTGGGAAGTGTTAGTGCAACGATACAACATGGATTACTTACACCCACCCCTTAGTCATAATGAGGTAGGTGTAGTTATTCGCCAGCTTAAAAAGAAAGATTACTTTTATAAATGTGATGACCAACCAATAAAACCTTTCTGTGATAAAGAAATATGTAAGGGCAGAAAGTATGGTGTTGGACCAACAGGTGTTGGCAATGATATGTCAAGTCTCACAAAGATTGATGGTGATCCACCTATCTGGATTCTTGATGTAGATGGTGAAAGGCTAGAGCTTTCTACTAATGGTTTGACTAGCCAAGCACAGTTTCAAAAAGAATGTGTTTCGCAAATAAATAAGTTCCCTGTAGTTGTAAACCAGAGAGCATGGCAGACCCGAATACAAATGTTGTTAGATAATTTAACTATTGTGGAAGTACCACCTGACGCCACTATAAAAGGTGAGTTTGAAGATTTACTTCATGCTTTTTGTTGTGAGAGAGCTAAAGGTGAAGACCGTGAAGATGTACTGCAAGGCGTTGCCGTTTGGGTAGAGGGTAGGGTGTTTTTCCAAGTAAAAGATATTAAAAAGCACTTGTCTGTAAATGATTTTACACATTACAGTTCTAATAAGATCACATTGCGATTACAGAACATAGAAGCAGAAAAGATGTTCTGGCGTGTGAGGGGAAAAGGTGTTCACGTTTGGTCGTTACCCCAAGAGTTTTTTCAAGGGGAAGATTCTGATATTCCTTTGCCAGATCTTCCAGTTGCCGATGGGATTATATAGTGCAGATTGTACTCGGACCTCCAGGAACAGGTAAGACAACTAAGTTACTCAACTTAGTTGAACAGTACATGCAATCTGGAGTGCCACCAGACCGTATCGGTTACTTTGCCTTTACACGTAGGGCTGCAACAGAAGCCGTAGACCGCGCTTGTACTAAGTTCAATTTAACGAAAAAAGAGTTACCATACTTCCGCACTCTACATAGTTTAGCTTTTTTCATGTCAGGTATGAAGCACTCACAAGTTATGACAGGTGAGAAATACCAAGAAGTTGCTGAGTGGTTAAAAATAGGTAAGTTTTTTGGTGGGGGAGTAGTTGACCAAGGACCATACAAAGATTTCGGGTATGGCGATAAATTCCTTGAAATTATAAATGTATCTCGTATTCTGCGCCAACCATTACGCCAAGTTTATAATGAAAGTATTGTCCCCTTAAAAACAGATTGGGCAAGGGTAGAATATGTTAGCCGAGGATTACAGCATTGGAAAAAAGCATATGGGTTACAAGATTATGCGGGGATGTTAGAAACTTTCGTAGACCAAGAATTATGCCCACGATTAGAAGTAGTTTTTATTGATGAAGCACAAGATTTATCTCCCCTTCAGTGGGAGATGGTAAGATTACTAGAGCAAAATAGCCAGATGTGCTATGTCGCTGGAGATGACGACCAAGCCATTTTTCGTTATGCTGGAGCAGACGTAGATCATTTTGTAGGACTCCAAGGGGAAGTCACCCTCTTGAATAAGTCCTATCGTATTCCCTCCTTGCATCATGCACTTAGTCACAAAGTTATAAAGCGCATCGTAGGAAGGCGGGACAAAATTTTTGAACCCAAAGAAGGTGATGGTGGTATGTTCTGGCATAGGCACTCCGAAGAAGTAGATTTAAGTTCGGGTGATTGGCTGTTACTTAGCCGCACTACTCGTGGCGCACAGCAAATAGAGGAAGAAGTACGCCGAAGAGGACACCTCTATATTTACAATGGTTCAACAAGTATAGATAGTAAAGTGTTAGAGGCAGTACGTTACTGGGAACATTTACGAGAAGGCCATCGTTTAAATACAGAGCAGGTCAAACTTGTTTACAAACACATGCTTTTAAATACTCAGGTAGCTTATGGTTATAAGACCATGCCTGATGGCGATGATTCTAGTTTTTATAGCCTTGAAGATTTACAAAAAGATCATGGTTTAATGCACAGTCAGCCTTGGGATGTGGGGCTGGGTAAAATAAATGAACGTGACCGCACTTACATAAAAGCCTGTTTACGTAAAGGTGAAAGCCTAACTGATACGCCACGTTTACGAATATCTACTATTCATTCCTCCAAAGGAGCGCAAGCTACAAATGTAATGCTGTTAACTGATACTATGCGTAGACCTTACAGTATGTGGAGGAAAATAAATAACCATGTAGAAGATGAAGCTAGGGTGTTTTATGTAGGTTTAACAAGAGCTACAGATAATTTACATTTGATTCACCCCATGTTTAGTCAAGGGTATGCTCTTCCTAGCTGAAAACAAAAGAGTTATCGTTTGTTACGGCTTAGTGCATTGTTAGGTTGCTGGTAACAAACAGAAAGGAGCCACCATGCAAGTGAAGTACTTTAACAAAGCGTCTCTGCTAGATGCGAACAATGAAGCTATATTATCTGAGCGTAACCGTTCTTTGCATAATGAAAAAATTGTTGATATTGCAGATGACACCTTATTCCCCATCGTTTTTAGTATGCCACATAACGATGTGGAAATGCGGGTTGAACTTATGCTTGACCCCACAACAAAGGTTTGGTTAGATATGCCTTTTGAAGCATATGAAGCCTTACCTTCAGTAGACTACCCAACACAGTAATACTCTAGAAAGGAGTAATTTATAATGGCACATTTAGTTGAGACTATGGCGTATGCAGGACAAGTTCCTTGGCACGGTTTAGGAACCGCTGTTGATGGTAATATGTCACCCCAAGAAATGTTGGTTGCGGCTGGCATTGACTGGACAGTTAGTAAGCGTCCTGCTTATACAGTTGATAAACCTAACTGTTGGAATATTATCGATCCAACTGGTGAGGCTGGTTTTATCCGCGCACCAGATGCACACTTCCTTGTACGGGATAGCGATAACAAAGTGCTTTCGCATTGTGGTGACGGTTATGTACCTTTCCAAAATGCTGAAGTTATGGACTTCTTTAAAAAGTTTACCGATGCTGGGCAAATGTCCATGGAAACAGCGGGTAGCTTGAAAGAAGGTAAGGATATATGGGGGCTGGCAAAGCTAACTGATAAGTTTAGCCTTGGCGGTGATGATGAAGTTAAGGGGTACTTGCTTTTGAATAACAGCCACCAAGTAGGCAAAGCGATGACTATTATGTTCACCCCTATTCGTGTTGTGTGTAACAATACTCTTACACAGGCTATGAGCATGGAGGGCAACCGCTTCCGCGTACTACATCTGCAAATGTTCGATGAAGAAATACAGAAAGCCGCTGAAGAGGCTTTGGGTATTAGCGGTCAGCAAATGAACAAGTTCAAAGAGCAGTCTGAGTTCTTAGCAAAGAAACGTGCAAAAGAGTTCGATGTTGATAACTTTATTGCTGAGTTATTCCAACCCCACTTGTTGATTGAGCGAGCCAAGGCTTCTGTAAAAGATGACTTGCCACCCTTACGTGATGAGTTTAAGCGTACTGCCGAACTTGTTGAAGAAGCATTACACACGAGTCCTGGTGCGAGTATGAAGTCTGCCAAGGGTACTTGGTGGGGTGCGCTCAATGCAGTAACTTATGTAGTAGATCACCAGAAGCGTTCACAAGCTGAAGGTAACGCACTGCACTCTGCATGGTTTGGTTCTGGCGCGAATACAAAACGCAAGGCTCTAGCTAAAGCACTAGAATATGCTGATGCAGCATAATTGACAAAGTAGTTCTTGTCTTGGCATGGTTCGTTTACTAAAATGAATCATGCCATTTTCCATAGAAAGGGAGATTAATATGTTTTATGCAATATGTGAAGGGGTTCCAGGAAGTTCTGGTCCAGCCTACGTTATCTACAAGTTTAACTCTTTGGAAAACATTAAAGAGTGTGAGGCAGTTAACGAATACAGCATTGTGTACAATGGCGAATCACCCCGACAGTTAGTAGAGTTTTGTTCTGTAGAGGAGCTACACGAAATTGCTGTCGCAATAGGTGGGGATTTAACTTATGTTTCCCACCAACAAGCGGCTGACTATGTGCATCAAGCAGTAGTTAAGAAAGCCAAAAACTGGAAACCCCAAGAGGAGCCTAATATGTCTGCTGTTCACGTAGATCAGTTTAATAATAAAGCGCAAAAGCATGAGGCAACCGAAAAGAAAAAACAAGTTCGCACTCGTTTCAGAAACGATGCTCGTATCATTGTGTTGAAAGATACACCCACTGTACGTGAGGGTACTAATCGTTTTCGTAATATGAAGGTTATTATGGAAAGTGCTACAGTTGGTGAAGCGATAGCTAAACTTCGCGCACTTACCCCTGCTCCAGGATCTGGGGTGGATATTAGGATAGCATGTGAAGCGGGTGTTATAAAACTAGACTGGCAAGAGGAATAGCTATGTTACCCGAAGCTGTAGAAAGTTACTTCGGCTGGATAAATGAGCGGCACTCGATATACCAGCGTAGGTTATCGGGTGCGCCACCACCTTGGACTAATGACCCTATCCTACAAGAGTTTAAGTTTACAAACCCTTTCCGTGAAAATGATAGGGTTACTGTATGGATGCGTGAAAACTGGACAAAGCCAAATGGTAATCGCTTCCATGGAGAAATACTGTTTAACTGTTGTTTGTTCCGTATGGTTGGCACAAGTGAGTTTGCTGAAAAGCATGGCTGGGCAGAAGAGTTTAACCCTGCTCGTACAAAAGAATTAATACAAACTAGAATTGACAATGGTTTACGGACATTTACTGGTGCTTATATAATCACTAACCAAGGACTCAAAGCACCAAAATCAGAGGTAGTAGTTGATCACTTCCTTTCGCCCATCTGGAAAAACAAAGAAACGTTGGCGCAGATTGCCGCTGATACGCAGTCGCTCCAAGCGTTACATGAAGCGATGGGTGCGTATAAAGGGTGGGGAGGAGGAGGTTTTATGTCATACGAGGTGGTTACCGACCTCAACCACACACCTGTATTGGACAAGGCAAAAGACCGTTTTAGTTGGGCGAATGCAGGTCCAGGAGCAATACGAGGATTAAACCGTATTTTAGGCATCCCCCTGAAAAAGGGTATGACTCAACCTATTGCTAATGAGCATATGATCAGGTTGTTAAAAGCAGCTAAATTTTTTGTATTACCCCACGTCCCACTTGAAGAAGTAGATATGCGTACGATTGAGCATAGCCTATGTGAGTGGGATAAGTATGAGCGTGTAAGGCTGGGGCAAGGTAGACCAAGAAGTATTTATAAAGCCAGTTTAATAAACGATATGCCGAAAGGAGCTGTAGAATGAAGTTTCTAATGACAATGTTTCAAATACAAGATTATGGTGGGATTATTAACCATGCTGAGTATCTTGCAAAAGGTTTAAAAGAATTAGGTCACGAGGTTGATTTTACTATGCTTGTGCCTAAACATAAAGTAGCCAGTAAAAGTCCCCCACCAAAAAACTTTGACCAATACCGTAAAGTTGGCACAGGATACTTACACCATCAAGCCAGAGGTTGGGCGGGTTTACCTAAGATTCCTTACCTTTCTAAATACCATAGGGATTTGTTTAAACAGAAGTGCAGTAAATACGATGCTGTTTTATGGCACATCCCTGTACCTACTATGAGTAAGGAAAATAAGGGCATTACTGAATGGTTAGATTTGTACAATCACGGCACTAAGAACATAGCCATTATACATGATGGTAACCTACCTGAGTTGTACCCCCACTTAATCCATGTGCGCGAGATGTTCCATTCTGCTGTATGTGTACATGAGTCAGCTATGATTTCTGGTAGTATGCTACCCATACCCCGCAAGCTGATAGTAAATCCGTTTGATGTTAGTATGGCAGATGGTTGGACTGACTTTGAAAAACGTGATGGTTTTGCAGCGGTGCAAGTTTTTAAAGCATGGAAGCGTGTGGATACTTTAGTTCGCGCGATTAGATACATGCAGAATACTGAACAAAAGCTCGTAGGTGGCGAAGGTATAGAGTACCGCTACATGACTAGCCCCGATAAATGTAAGCCTAAGTATTTTGATGAGGTGGGTGAACGTATTTGGGATAGAGCCAAGCGTTTCGGCATGGAGCATTTAGGAACAGTGCCAAATGATAAAGTGTTTGAAATACTAAAACAGGTCAAATTACAGATTGACCCGAGCTATAGTAAAAAGTATTCTAGTTTTGGCGCACACTTTAATAGAACAACTGTGGAAGCAATAATCTGTGGTGCAGTGCCTATGGCTACTGATTGGGGTATGCGGGATAGTGAGATATTTAAAGCAGGACAGAACTACATACAAATCCCAGCAGAGTGTAAATCGTTTGTGTTTGCCGATATTGTGGATAATGCAGTGCATGATAAAGATCAATGGATTCGTATAAAAGAAAATAACTTAAAATTATTAGAGTTGTTTGATATGCGTAATGTAGCTCAAAGCTATGTTGATCTGGTAAACAATACACAAGAACTGCTTATCGGCACTCCAGATGCTAAAGCCATGCAAAAATGCCATAAAAACCTAGAGTTCTTCGGCATTGGCTCTTCAGACATTGCTCGAGTGGTTTAGTATTGTTTAGGTCACATACCTACCACCCCTAACCCTTAACCACGTCGAGGAGGCGTTGTATGCAGTCAATTAATGCAAGAGGAGTAAGTGAAGCTCTGTTTTTAGGCCAACAAGCCTTATTTTCGTCAGGTAAAGAAGTAAATACCCGAAATGGTTTAGCACTTGAGTTTCCTACCCCTGTAATCACTACTTATACCCATAGCAGGGAACGAGTTTTGTTTTACCCTGAACGCGATGCTAATCCTTATTTCCACTTAATGGAAAGTTTATGGATGTTAGCAGGGAGGAATGATGTTGATTGGATAAGCCAGTTTAACGGCAGGATGAATACATACAGTGATGATGGTAAAACTTTTCACGGTGCGTATGGATATAGATGGCGAAACTGGTTTGGCATGGATCAACTTAAAACAATCCAGTTTAGGTTATCTACTTACCATAATGACCGTAGGGCTGTTCTTGGTATATGGGATCCACATCAAGATTTAGTTCAAACAAATGATGGTAAGGATTACCCCTGCAATACACAGATATATTTTTGGGAGCGTGATGAAAAACTTAACATGACTGTAACTAACCGCAGTAATGATATGATCTGGGGTGCGTATGGGGCTAACGCAGTTCATATGTCTGTGCTTTTAGAATATATGGCAGGGATGCTCGGCTATGCAGTAGGGACATATTACCAGTTTTCTAATAACCTTCATGCTTATGTAAGTGTTTTAGAAAAACTAAAAGATATGCAACCAGAGTACGAGCCTTACCTAACTATAGCTGATGATGGTTTGAGTTATAACCCACCAGCTTTGATTGATGATGCAGATTCATTTGATGAAGAGTTACTGGCTTGGTTTGAGGATGAAAACCGTGCAGATTACAATAACTCTTATCTTTCTAGCACTTGTGGCGAAATGAGAAAATCATGGCGGTATTGGAAAGCAAAGAATTTCCCTAGCGCATACCATCATGCCGATAAAATAGAAGACCGTGCTTGGCGCAAGGCTTGTATAGAATGGTTAGATAGGAGATTAAGGTGAAAAGGCATGAGAAATATATGAAAGATAAAATGAAAGAAGAAGAAGTAAGCTCTGTTATTAAACAGGTTGGTAAGCTCAGTGTTCTAGACCATGTTAAGTTGGAAGAAGCTGAACAATCTTACGGTGATAGCTGGAAGCAGCGTGGTGGTGTTGGTGCTTTTATGATGTTAGCTCGTAAATGGGATAGGCTTGAAAAACAAGTAACAGAACATAATTATGATGTGTTTAAAGCTATACAGGGAGATAACAGGCAGGAAGGTATAATAGATGATATACGTGATCTGCGTAGGTATTTATTTCTTGTAGAAGCGGAGATGATTTTACGCGGCAATGTCAGAAAACAAAAGTAATTTAGATAAAGAAGTATTAGCCGAGTGCGAGTGCGGAAGAGAAACGAAGATTGTTACTTTCCGTAATCTTAAAAATAGATGGCCGATATGCAGTAAGTGCAAAAGGCCGATGAAAGTAAAAGGTAATGCAATACCCATTATTTCAACCACCGACTGAGTGGGTTATGCCTGATGGCTACCCTGATATTTCTAGTTCTAAAGAAGTTGCTATTGATCTAGAAACACGCGACCCTAACCTTACGACGATGGGAAGTGGTTGGCCTAGAAAAGATGGTCACATTATTGGGATAGCTGTGGCGGTAGAAGGTGACCAATGGTACTTTCCCATCAGACACGAGATTGGTCCTAACTTTGATGTAAAAAGAACTTTAGGGTGGTTAGCAGATGTTTGTAAAATTGATAGGACTTACGTTTTTCATAATGCTCCTTACGATGTCGGTTGGATGCTCGCAGAAGGTGTGCGTGTACAAGGAAAAATCATTGATACAATGGTCGTTGCGCCACTGTTAGATGAAAACAGATTCAGTTATGCTTTAAATGCTATTGGTAGAGATTACCTACAAGAGCGCAAAAGTGAAGTTGAGTTAAGGGAAGCAGCCGAGGCTTTTGGTGTAAATGCTAAAAGTGAGATGTATAAACTTCCTGCTCACCATGTAGGGAAATACGCTGAACAAGATGCTGCGCTAACATTAAAACTCTGGCAGCATTTTAAAACATTAATAATAAAAGAAGATATTAAAGATATCTTTGAACTTGAAATAAATGTTCTTAAAACAATTATACCAATGCGCGAGCGTGGTGTCAGGGTTGATTTAGATAAATGTGAGCGTATAAAGAAAGAGTTACTACAAAAAGAGCAACAACTATTAGGGCTAATAAAAAGAGCAACAGGAGTAGAAGTAGAAATATGGGCGGCTGAAAGTGTTTCTAGGGCTTTTGATGCTTTAAGTCTACCTTACAGTAAAACAGAAAAGACAGGTGCGCCTAGCTTTACTAAAGGGTTCTTAAGTAATCACCCCCATGAAGTCCCGCAAATGATTGTACAGGCTAGGGAATATCAAAAAGCGCGTAGCACTTTTGTAGACACTATACTTAAACACCAAGTAGACGGACGTATACATGCTGAGTTACACCCCCTACGTAATGATGGGGGAGGCACGGTGACTGGTAGATTTAGTTATAGCAACCCTAATCTTCAACAAATACCAGCAAGGCATGGCGAAATAGGTCCAATGATACGCAGCTTGTTTATACCAGAACAAGACTGTTTATGGGGCGCATTCGACTACTCCAGCCAAGAACCACGTATTGTTGTGCATTATGCTAAACTCATGGGCTTTAGGGGGGCTTCAGACTTTGCTGAGCAATACAACGCTGACCCCCGCACTGATTTTCACCAAATGGCGGCTGATATTGTAGGCGTCCCACGTAAACAGGCAAAAGATATCAACCTTGGTTTGTTTTATGGGATGGGTAGTAAAAAGCTGGCGGCAAGTCTTGGTTTAGAGTTTGAAGATGCTCAAGAACTGTTCGCCACATACCATGATAAAGTACCCTTTGTGCGTGAGCTTAGTGATTACAGCACTAACCGAGCTAATTCTCGTGGTGTTATCCGCACATTATTGGGGCGTAGGTGTAGATTCGATAAGTGGGAGCCTAATAAGTATGGGACTTGGAAACCCATGACATACCAAGAAGCCTACGCAGAGCATGGTCCTGGAATTAAAAGAGCGTTTACATACAAAGCTCTTAATAAACTCATACAAGGTAGCGCGGCAGATCAAACAAAAGCAGCGATGGTTGCTCTAGCTGATGAAGGCATACTACCCATGATTCAAGTTCACGATGAACTAGATGTATCTGTTGAGTCAGAAGAACAAGCAAAAAAGATAACTGAAATAATGCAAGATTGTGTTAAATTAGAAGTTCCTTCTATAGTGGATGCTGAGTTTGGTCCAAACTGGGGGGAAGCAAAACAAACCTTCACGGAAAAACCGTGGATAAGAGGATTAAAAGATGGCAGCACAGAAATGCAGCACAACATCACGAATTAAAACACTCACAACAGTTTGGGATGCTCAGTTTTTATTGAGGTATCACACTGTTGCGAATCAATCAGAAAGGCAGACCGTGGGAGCACATTCATATGCAGTAAGTGTTTTAATAGACCAATTATGGCCTGACAGCACTAAACAATTGATAATGGCGGCACTGTATCATGATGTGCCAGAAATAATTTTAGGTGATATCCCAGCTACAGCTAAGTGGGCTTATCCAGAAATACAACAAGCCTTTGATAAAGCTGAGAAAAAAGTGTTTGACGATCTTGGATTGATATTTGTACTTAGCCCAGAAGAAAAAGCAAGACTCAAAATGGCAGATATGCTTGAGTTAGTTTTGTACACACATCGGCATTCACAGGGCAGTGATCAAATGAAAATGATTATGCACTCTGGTATAAATTATTTATACGAAAAGTTTTCTTCACATAAAGACTTTGAACCGATAAAAAAAGTTCTAGCTCACTATAATCTGGGAGGGATACCGTGAACTGCATCAAATGTGGCAATAAAAGTAAAGTTTATGACAGTCGACCCCACAAAGATAGCGTAAAACGCCATCGACAATGTTTAAAGTGCGGTCATAGATACGCCACATTAGAAGTCATGTTTATTGTAGAAGAGTTGCCTAAAGCAGAGCCAAAACCACCTAAATTAAAATTAGTGAAAAAACCTGTAAGAAAAAAGAAAATGAAATTTGAAGATCTAGATCTAGCTTCTATGACAGATGAAGAGATAGAAGTAGCTATATCTAGTGGTAATTATCTATAAGAGCAAAAAAGAACAGTCTTTGTTGCGCCATTATTGTAAAAATAGGTATGAATATATTTATCATCGACTGGAACCACACTATCTGCGCTCAATGGCATTGTAATAAGCATGTTGTCAAAATGCCACTTGAGACAACCCAAATGCTCAGCACTATTCACCATAGGTACAGTAATGATGGACCATACTTACCTGTTCATCAAAAACATCCTTGCACATTATGGGCTGGTCAAACGGTAGAAAACTACCGATGGCTTTGGCAGTTAGGTATCGCATTATGCAAAGAATACACTTATCGTTATGATAAAACTCATGGTTGTGAGCGTATTCTTGCAATGTTACGCTGTCCACCAGTAGAATTGACTGCGAGGGGGTTTACAAAACCAGCTCAGGCAATGCCCGATGAGTATAAGCATTCTGACACGATAATTGCATACCAAGATTATTATATAAACGAAAAAGCGAGGATATGCTCATGGCGCAAAAGACCAATACCGCCCTTCATGGAGGAGATAATGTCATCCCCTTCATACCGAGAGACAGGTTAACCCATCATAGAGGAGAGAGCCAAATTGTCACAGAACATGAAGTAGAAATTTTACTCTGCTCGCTCTGTGGTTCCAAATCTTTCCACCTCATATCTGGTATGGATGGACAGATAGGATGCGGGGAGTGCGGATATCTAGTTGGAGCTAAATGGACATCTAACACAGAAGAATAAACAAGATATTATAGGTATGGTCTATCAATAAGTCCATACCTATATTAATAAATGTAGTTAAACAACGCTCGTAGAAAGGAGCAAGATATGCAAACTATTGATTTATCTGGGTTTACTGGTACTACTGATAAGTATGTCCATAGCCTACCAATGACCCCCGACCTGTTACTTACGGAGGGAGTTAAATACTTTGCCGAAGAAGCTGGAGCCT
>Ga0209535_1000520_pt1 | contig 27468 bp, 18 predicted proteins | sample LinPmetageLP28_FD_184041 | JGI IMG/M metagenome (GOLD analysis project Ga0209535, IMG submission 184041) | Marine viral communities from the Pacific Ocean - LP-28 (SPAdes) (version 2) | ecosystem: Environmental > Aquatic > Marine > Oceanic | place: Pacific Ocean | collected 2009-08-22
ACAAAAAATAATGGCAGATAAAGTATTTGTGAGTCCTGGTGTTTACACTTCAGAAAATGACTTATCGTTTGTAACACGTCAGGTTGGTGTTACTACTCTTGGATTAGTTGGTGAAACTACTAAAGGTCCAGCGTTTCAACCTATATTCGTAAGTAATTACGATGAATTTAAATCTTTTTTTGGTGGGTTAAATGCTACAAAAATTAAAGAAAATAACTCTCCTAAGTATGAATTACCTTATATAGCTAAATCTTATCTTAGTCAGTCAAATCAATTATATGTAACTAGAGCTTTAGGGTTTTCTGGTTATGATGCTGGTTTGGCTTGGGGAATTACTTTAGATGCTGCGTTAGACACTAGTACGGTAAGTTCTACTTTTACGTCTAGCCCTGTTAATAATTTAATTCAGTTTACAGCTAATACAAATAATATAATAACTAATGTAGTTTCGGCTGACCCATTGGTTCAGTCGTTATATGATGGTGGTCTTTTGACTAGTGATTTAGCTTTTTTAGGGGCTTCTGTTACTTCAACTACGGTTAATAGTATTGGTCCTGTGTATCAAAAAACTGCAGGTACTTTTTCTGGTGCTGCTATTACTTTTGTGTACACTACAAAAGGAACTGATGGGCTTGGTAATACAACTGGTTTGACTAGTGGTAGTACTATTCATTATTCTGGTACTGGTTATTCTAATGTAGAAGATAAATTAGTAACCTTACTAAGAAGTAGAGGTAAGTTTAATGGTGCTCAGCAATTAATTTTTAATATTACAGGTTCTACCGATGTAGATTTTAGTTCTTCAATTATAGGTGCTGATTCAGACCCTAAAGGTAATTTTGGTATTACTGGTACTACTTCGGTTGGAAAATCTTTTGATTACTCACTATCTTTTGATAGGACTAAAAAGAATTATATTAGTAGTGTACTAGGTAAAGGTACTCAAGATGGTACTACAGAGTTATTTGTTGAAGAATTATTCGAAAATATGTTTGATGACGGTATAACTAATAAGCAAATTAGAGGTATAAACATTGGTTCACTAATTAAATATATTGATAAATTTAAGGATTATAAAGTACAATATCAACCAGCTGTAACTCCTTGGGTTGTTTCAGAGCTTAGAGGTACAAACCTTTTAAGGCTTTTTAGACTTTGGACAATATCAGATGGTGATGCTGCAAATAATCAGTTTAAAATTTCTATTAAGAATATTAAACCAGACGATAAAGAGTTTGACGTTGAAATTAGAGCTTATTATGATACTGATGCTAAACCAGTAGTTTTAGAAAGATTTACTAGGTGTAGTATGAATCCAACTTCTGGTAATTTTATTAGTAAAAGAATTGGTACACTTGATGGTGAGTTTGCTTCTAGGTCTAACTATGTTTTAATTGAATTAGAAGAAGAGTCTGATACTTCAGATGCGTTTCCAGCTGGATTTGTTGGATTCCCTGTAAGAGATTACACCGAGAATCTTAACACCAGTGTTAAAACACCAGAAATTGAATATAAGAAAAGTTATACAGCTTTTGAAAATAAAAGAAAAAGTTATTTAGGTCTTTCAAACACTAAAGGTATTGACCAAGATTTCTTTGACTATAAAGGTAAACCTGATTCTACTACTCAAAATATTTGGACTGGTATGACTAAAGGATTCCATATGGATGTTGATGTAACTGGAGCTACAATTGATAATGTAGAAATTGTTATTGACGCTTCTGGTAATACGTATAGTCCAGTATTTAAGTTTGAAACTGGTAATGCTAGGTTTAGAACTGAAACTGGAGTTGCTGGAACTGATTATGAAAAAGTTTTTGCTAGAAAATTCACATTTGCACCTTATGGTGGTTTTGATGGATGGGACAAGTATAGAACTAGAAGAACTAATACAGATGGTTATCAGCGTGGAGGTGTTAAATCTGACGCAGGTGTTGGAACTCTAGCGTTTAAAGCTAAGGCTGTTAGTAATGGTGACCAGGGTACTACTTCTGATTACTACGCTTATTTAGAAGCTATATGGACTATGAAGAATCCAGAAGCAGTAAATATTAACGTATTAACTACTCCAGGTATTGATACTTTTGATAATACTAACTTAATTGAGGAAACTATAGAAATGGTGGAGCAAGATAGAGCGGATTCGCTTTATATAGCAACAACACCTGATACTGACGCTTCTGGTGATGTTTTATTACCTGAAGATGTTGTTGATACATTAAGTAATGAGTTTGATAGTAACTATACTGCAACGTATTGGCCTTGGATTCAAGTTAATGACGCTGAAAATAATGTATATGTTTATATGCCATCTACTAGAGATGTTGTAAGAAACATTGCTTTAACTGATAATATTGCATTCCCTTGGTTTGCGGTTGCTGGTGTACAAAGAGGTGATGTTGATGCTATTAAAGCTAGAGTTAAGTTAACTCAAACTGATAGAGATGTTCTTTATGACGGTAGAATTAACCCAATAGCTACTTTCGCTTCAGAAGGTGTTAAGATTTGGGGTAATAAAACCCTTCAGATTAAAGATTCTGCACTTAATAGAATTAATGTTAGAAGACTATTGTTACAAGCTAGAAAACTTATTTCTGCTGTATCTATTAGACTTTTATTTGAACAAAACGATGATGTTGTAAGAAATCAATTCTTGTCTCTTGTTAATCCAATTTTGGATAATATTAGAAGTGAGAGAGGACTTACTGACTTTAGAGTAGTGTTAGATGATGACCCAGAATCAATTGACAGAAATGAATTGGTTGGTAAGATTTATTTAAAGCCTACTAGAGCGTTAGAGTTTATTTCATTAGAATTCAATATTATGCCTACTGGTGCTAGTTTTGATGATATTTAATAAATAACACATAATATAAAAAAGCCCCTATATGGGGCTTTTTTGTTTTAATAATATATTTATATATATAACCTAATATAATGGCTAAAAAAATAAAAATAACAGAACATCAATTAAGTTTAATTGTAAATCATATAAATGAAAATAAAGATTCTGAAATTCTAGAAGAGGGTATTAAAGAATGGATGTTGGTTGGTTTAATGACACTTGGTAGTATATCAGGAATTAAAGCTCAAAAGGAAGATATTAGTTCTGACCATATAAAAGCTGCTGAGTTAGTTCAAGATAGATTACAGTCTGGAGATAAAGAACTTGTTAAGTATTTCGATAAAGCGGATATAGATTTAAATCAAGCTAATTTACAAAAATTATTAGGAGTTAGTGATGCTAAAATAGACACTTTTAGGACTAGCTATTATAAAACAGCAAAACAAAAAATTGGAAAGGGTTACGTACTTAAGAGTTTTAATTTAACTAAAGACACTTTAATTAGTGAATTACCAGCTGAGACTACATTAGATACTACTTTAAATGTTGACCTTTCTGGTAATTTATTTGATGAAGGTAGATTTGAATTAAATAATCAAACAGTTTCTGAGTTAAGTGATATTATTAAGGTTATAGAATTAAACGGTGGTACTATAAATTCAATAGTTATAGAATCTTCCACTGATAAACAACGTATATCTCCAGAATTAGAGCCTAAGTTAGTTGATGCTATAGGTAAGGGTGGTAATGAAGGTTTGTCAACACTTAGAAATGGTAAGGTTAAAGATTATATAACCAGCTTAGGCGTTGATAGCTCTGTTGTAAAGCAAGATATTAAGTGGGAGCAAGGTAAGGGTGAAGATAATGCAGAAACACCTCAAGACCCTTCTGCAAGGTACGTTAGGGTTATTATAGATGTTAGTTACGATGTAGCTGGATTACCTTCAGATGCTACAGTAGGTAAAATTACTGAAGATGTGTATTTTGTTTTAATTAAAAAAGGTGAAAAAACAGGTTCTAGACGAAGTAAAGGTAGTAAAGGTAAGTCCAATACTAATAGTCGTAAAAATTCTTGTAAATTCAACTTTCTAAAAGGGAAAGGAATACCTTGTCCAGGTTTTGATTAAAAGGCAAAATTTTGTACACAAGTTTTTTTACTCATGTATATACTTATTAATTTTACTTTAGGGTCTAGTATGTTTCTTCTGTGACCTCTGTTATCTATTCCAGCGTCTACTAGTAGATTTATAATTATAGGTTTAACATTTTGTGTTTTATAAATAAATGAACCTACACTACATACGTTTTCAGATATTATTCTTAAATTTAGAGAGTTAAATCTATTACTAAGTGTTTCTTTATTAGGTCCGTAATGACCTCTAGTGTTGACACTGTCTAAGTATTTTCCATGCTCATCAGTTATACTGTCCATATATGAATTAAAAATTAATGAATTAAGTTTTTTTATTTTTTTCAATTCTAATATAAGTTCTTTTGCTGCCATTATATTTCTATTAACACATGAAATACCACTAATTGTTTTAGGGTTTTTCATTTTATTATCACTTGTCATAACACCAGATATACTAGTGGTTTTAAACTTACCTTTTCTGATTAAAATTTTCATTTTTTCTTGGGTAAGAATATAATTTTCTATAAGTGGTATATAAGATTTAGGGTTAGTTCTTACGTTATTTATTTCACTAAATATTAAGCTATCCATACCTGTTTGTGATAACATTAGGTGTGAAATAATAAATAAAGAAATAGATAATAATACTTTCATAACCTTAATATATAATAAAAAAACGTATAAAGCAAATATTAGAATGTTTTTTTTAATTTTTTTCTAAAAACTAGATATTTATTAATAAAGCAAAGACTTTTATTTAAAATAATGAATATTTAAAAAAACAAAATTATGGCAGATTTATTAATGAAAATGCCAGGAACTTACGAGCCAAAGAAAAAAAATAGATGGCTATTGAGATTTCCTGCAGATTTAGGAATACAGGAATGGTGGTTGGCTTCCGCTTCAAGACCTTCTATTTCACAAAATGAGGTGGAGATACCATTCTTAAATACTTCTACTTGGGTAGTTGGTAGATTTACTTGGGAGTCAATTTCTGTTACGTTTAGAGACCCTATAGGTCCTTCTGCTTCTCAAGCTATAATGGAGTGGGTTAGGTTACAGTCTGAATCTATTACAGGTAGGCAAGGTTATGCTGCTGGTTATAAGAAAGATGTTGAATTAGAAATGCTTGACCCAACTGGTGTAGTAATTGAAAAATGGTTATTACAGCAGTCTATGTTGACTAACGTTAACTTTGGTGATTTATCTTTTGATGATGATGGTATTGCTGATATTACGGCTGATTTGAGGTTTGATAGAGCAATATTATTATTCTAATAATAATTAATAAATTAAAAATATACGGATTAGGACCGTTATAGCTACGGCTATTGAGCCACTTAGTAGTATCGCTACAACTAAGTGGTTTTTTTGTATTTACTACAATATTTATATATAAATACCTTATATTATGGATAAGAAAATGTTAAACGAATTTAGAAGATTATCTGGAATTGAATTGATTACTGAATCTACAAACTATAAAGAAGTCGCTCAAGAAATAAATAACTCAATTTTAAAAATTGATGAAAATTTAGATGTTGAAAATTTTGCACTTGCTGTTGGTGAGATATTAAAGGAAGAGTATGGTTCACACAATTACAAAACATTTAAGAAAACATTAAATGAAGTTTTAGGTTCTTCTAAAGATTGGTTAGACTTAGAATCGCATCCATATGAAGAAATTAATGATAAACCTATAAATGAAAATAATTTAAATGAAAGTGATGATTATAGGGGTATGGCAAATGTTGTGGCTACTAAATTAGTTCACGACCCTAGCTATAATGGTACTAGTGATGAGTTGTACAATTTTATAATTAATAATGAAAAGTTGATTAAAGATATGGGTAATAAAATATCCGATATTGTTACTAAGTATCCAGAAATTATGATATTACTTGCACAACACCCTAAAGAACTTCAAAAATTAATAAATAATTAAAAACATATTATAATATTAACTATTATAATATTTTAAATTAAAGACCATTAACTTGGTCTTTTTTTATTTAAAAACTTTACTTATGATATTTATATGTTACATTACTAAATAATAATTATAAAAAAAGTTTTAAGTATGAGTGATAAAAAACCTAATGTTTTTCCAAGTGCTGAACAGATTTCGTCCGCAAATGAAAACACTTCTAAGGTTACTGAACAAGTGAATCAAGAAAATAATGTTCAAAATTTTAGTGTTTCAGAAAGTGAAGCTAAGGCTGTTGAGGAAATGAGAAAAAGAACGGCTGAACAAATGAAACTTAGAGATGAGCAATTAGCTAAGAACGCTAAGGCTTCTGAAGAGTTGTATTCCAGAAGAGACGAGTTGATGTCTCAGACTAAAGAGTCAGTTCAGGCTGCTAATAAAGTAGAACCGCCTGTTGTTCCACCTGTTGTACCTCCTAATTATGGTGGTTATGATAATTCTGGTGATTCTAAAGGTAAAGGTAAGGACCCTTATATTGAATCTATTAGTCAGCCCCAAATGAATCAACCTTATGATGTTATACCATTACCTTCTAAGGGTAAGTTTTATCCAGGTAATAAAAAAAGTGTTAAGGTTGCTTATTTAACTACTGCTGATGAGAATATTTTAACATCACCTAACTTGGTTGAAAGTGGTGACTTTTTAGAAATATTAATTAATAGAAAATTACTTGAACCTGGGTTAAGATATAAGGATTTAATACCTGGAGATAGAAACGCGATTATGATTTGGCTTAGAGCGACTGGTTACGGTGAAATGTACCCAGTGACTATGACTGATGAAAACGGTGATGAATTTGAACATGAAGTAAATCTTTCAAGTTTAAAAACTATTGAATTAACGGTTGACCCTTCTGATGATGGTTTTTATAATTTTGAATTACCGTTAGCTAAAAATGTAGTTAAGTTTAAATTATTAACGACTGGAGATATTGACGAATTAGAAGAAATTATAAGTAATACGCCAGATGGTGTCGTTAGTGAAGAGCAAACATTAATATTAGAAAAACAAATTGTTGATGTTGACGGAAGTAAGGATAGATTGTTTATTAAGAACTTTGTAAATAGTATGCGTATTTTAGACGCTCAGAAATTAAGAAATTTTGTTTCTACAATAACATGTGATATTGACCTACAAATAAGCGTTAGGACTCCTGGAGGTGGGTCCATTGACACGTTTCTTCCCTTTACACAAAGGTTTTTTTGGCCTAACCGCTAGTTTCAAGGAGAATTTATGGGAGGAAATTTTCGCTTGTATTAAACATGTTGGTATGACTTACCAAGATGTATTATCAGCCCCTACCTGTGAAAGAAGGTTCTTTTTACTTAAATTGATAGACGATAAACAAAAAGAACATGAAGCTGTGGAAGAGCGTATGGAGAGTATGAATAATAAAAACGCTAAAGGGTCTAGGACGACAAAGGTTGGTGGACAACAGTTGAAGTCTAAATTTAAAGACGGTAATTTAGATTTAACTGGGTAATTTTTATATTTATAATATATGAAAAAATATAAAGTTTTAATTATTCAGAGTAATGGGTTATATACTAATAATATGTCAGTGTTTTATAACCCTATTTATAACGAAGGTGATAGTACTTTTGAAACTGAAGAAGAAGCTATAGATTTTTGCAATAGTATAGATGAAATATCAGAATTTGCAATTGTACCAGTATATATAAAATAATAAGATATATGTATTAAAATGTAATAAATACCTAACTATTAATTTAGTTAGGTATTTTTCATTATATCAGATATTTATAATAAAAGGTTTAAGATGAAATTAGTATTAAGTGAATCTCAATATAATAGAATATTTAACAACAAGAAAAGAAAAATAGTTGTTACAGAGTCTCAATATAATAGACTTTTAAATGAGTCTGATTTAAGTGATAACTTTAGTAAGATAAAAAAGTTCGATATTGTTAAAATAGATATGGATGATAGTAGACATAGTACTTTACACTTTAGAGTAATGTCTATGACTTCAAATGGGTTAATAATGATTAATTGTAATAATGGTGTTTATAAAAATGCTTATTTCTATATTAATAAGAGTGGGTATTCTGGTGATAGTTTAAAATATAAAATAGCACAAGATAAAAGTGTTGAAGATAAAAAAGATTTATGGAGTACGCTTGGAGACACTAAGTTATGGCGAAGTTCTACATTTAATAATATAACTAAAGTTGATGTATATGTAGACGGTGAAAAAGATTGTAATCTAGCTGATAACGCTAAGAAAAAATTATCGGTAGTTGACGATACCTCTAAAGATGATTCTAAAGACAAGTCTAAACCTAAAGGAAAAATTGATTCTATGACTTCGGTAGTTAGTACACTTAATCAAATTAAACCTGATTATAAATATAATATAATTATTGGTGATTATAAAGAGAATAGTAAAAAAAATAAAGAGGGTAAAATAGCTAATAATATAAAAGATGGTAATGTGATAATACATGTAACCTCAAGAGCTGGTAAAACAGTTGATTTTGAAGTGTTAAGTGTTGAAGGTGAGTCTGGTAATATATACAAACATTTAGTAGGTAAAGACTCAACTTTTATTATAGATAAAAAAAGTATAACTATAGACGAAGAAAGTAAGGCTGTATTTAAAATGTTTACTCTTGATATAGAAACTTTTAAAGACGAGAGTAAAGATGGTGTTAGAGCTAAAGAAGATGACGCTATTGCTAGTATAATGCAGTTTTATGTTGCTGGACCTTATGATAAAGATAAGGATTATAAAGAGGGTGAAGAAGAAGAAGAGGTAGAGTTATCTGATGAGGAAATAGAAAAGGCAGTTAAAGAAGATGATATATTGAAAAGGATGATTCAGAATAATCCTGGAGATTTTTTTACATTTATGGGTGTTGCTAGAAAAAAAGGTATTATACCTAGTCAAGAAATTTTTGACAAGTGGAATGCTGATGATAAAGGAAGTGATGCGTATGGTAAATTAAAGACAGATGGTGAGATTGAATTTAAATTTGAAGGTAAATTAGAACCAATAGGAACTAGGAGTGATGAGCAATTAGCTGATTTAGAAAAGTTTAAAAAAGCAGTTAAAGATAAGAATGGTAATCTTATCGCTAAGGTTGGTAAGTATAAATCAACTGATAAATACATGAAGCTTTACGGTAAAGGAGTTGATGGTTTTAATTATGGACTTAGATTGTATAATACTGAATCATTTGGTAAAGAAGATGTTATTGAGGTTGTAGTTGTGTTATATGATAAAAACGGAGCCAAAGGAGAAGAAATAGCTAAAGACAAAATAAAAATTATAAAGAATACATCTAAGGAAAAATAAGTTATGGCAGCAGACGATTTTAAAAAGAACTTTGACGAAATGATTGCGAAGCAAAAGCAGATTAATGCTGGAGCTAAAAAGTTAGAAACAAGTCTTGCGGCTCAGCTTGATATGCAAAAAGATATCTTAGCCGTTAAGCAAGATATTAACAATACCCAAAAACGTATTAATGAATTAAAAGAGCAAGAGAAAAAGGCTTTAAACGACGAAAAGGTTAAGTTAAAAGAAATTGAAGAGGAGAAAAAGAAAGGTGCTAAAACTGATAAGAAGAGACTAGAAATTCTTAAAAAAGAATTAGTAGCTATTCAAAAAATAAAAATAGAAAAAGGTGAAAAAATAGCTTTAGGTAAACATGAATTAGAACAACAAGAGAAAGGGTTGGCTAACATGAGAGCCATGGTTAAGGAGAGTAATAAACTTAAAGCTATTGGTAAATCCGCAGTTAATTTCACTAAAAAATGGGGTTGGGACAACCTTAAAAAGTACGGTATCTTTGATATGGATAAGGCAATCCGAAACACCGCTCGTAGTATGGGTGTTGCTGGACCTGCGTTCAAAGATATGTCTAATAATCTTCAAGATGCTGGGTTAGCAACTCAATCTATGGGTATTGGTATAACTAAACTAGCTGAAATGCAAGGAAGTTATAGTAAGGAGATTGGTAGGTCTGTTATGTTAACCAAAGAAGGTCTTGTGGCTATGGGTGAGTTATCTCAAGGTACTGGACTTGGTGAGCAGTTTGCTGTAGGTATGGCTGGCGCTATGGATAATTTTGGAGCTAGTGTAGGGACCAGTAGGGACTTGATTGAGGAAACCATGAATATAGCCGATAGCATGGGCGTAAACTCAGCTGCGGCTGCGGAGTCAATGCAAAAGAATTTAAAGTTTGCTCAAAAGTATAATTTTAAAAATGGGGTTAAGGGGCTTGCTAAAATGACTAGTGAGGCTTTGAGACTTAAATTAGACTTGGATGGTATAGCTGGGTTAGCTGACAAGGTTTTTAGACCTGAAGGTGCTATTGAGTTGTCTGCTAAATTATCCACCATGGGAGGTGCGTTTGCTCAAATGGCTAACCCTATGCAGTTGATGTTTAAAGCTAGGAATGATTTTGCTGGTTTTGCTAAAGATATAGGTAAAGCTACATCTGAATTTGTAGAATACAACAAAGAAAATGGTACTTTTGACGTGAAAGGTGGTCTTGCTCGTGATAGAATGAGGGAGATTGCTAACATGACTGGCATTGGTGTTGAGAAGTTACAGGAAATGGCTACTCAACAAAAAAAGATTCAAATGATTGGTTCGGCTTCCCCTATTAATATACCTGAAAAAGATAAAGCTATGGTTGAGTCTTTTGCTAATATAGGTAAAGATGGGAAAATAGAGATAAAGGTAGGTAATGAAGTTAGAGAATTAAAAGATTTAAGTGATAAGGATTTAGAGACGATTAGAAAGAAAGACCAAAGTCTTAAAAAGAGAGGTGAAGATGCTAGAACTGCTCTTGATATTTTTGACGACATACAAAAAGAACTACAAGGATTATTATTACCATTAGCGCAAGGACTTAGGACTGCTGTAGAACCATTGCAGCAGATGATGGCTGATGCTCAAAAAGAAGGTGGTCTAGTAGAGGTTATGAAAAATTTTATTAGAGATATAGGTGACCTAGGAGGTGTGTTGAAAAAATATCTGGTAAAACCTATAGCGAAATTAGCTGAATGGGGTGGTGCTAAGGGCGTTTTAGCTGGTATTATAGGTTTTAAATTAGGTACTTGGGTACTTAGAGGAATGAGTTTAGGTAAGGGTTTTAATCTTACAGCTAGAGCTGGCGGCGGCGGTGGACTTGGTAGTATGTTAGGTGGAAAAAAGACTAAATTAGGTAGACTTGCTAGGAATAGTAAAGCTATGAGGTTGAGAGCTGGTAGAGGTCTTGGTAGAAGTATGGCTAGAGGTGGTGGTGCTGGTATGGGCTTAGGATTATTAGCTGGAGGTATGTCGGCTTATAGTGAGTATCAAGAGAATAAAGAACTAGGTATAGGTACTAAAGAAAATGTTGGTAGAAGTGCTACTAAAGGTATAACCGCTGGACTTGGCGCTTGGGGAGGTGCGGCTGCTGGAGCTGCTATAGGTAGTGTGGTTCCTGTTATAGGTACTGTTATTGGTGGTCTTATTGGTGGTGCTTTAGGGGCTATGGGTGGAGATGCTATTGGTGGTGGACTTGGTGATGCTATGTATGGTGAAAAACAACGTAGGTATGATGGTTCTGAGGTTAAAGATGGTATAATCAAGTTTCATCCTAATGATAAGTTCATGCAGATGAACGATGGAGCTATATTAGCTTCAACACAAGAAGGTCAATTACATAAAGCTGCTAAAGAGTTAAATGGTGGTGGTGATGTAAATCATAAATTTGATGATGTTAATATTAATATTAATATTAATGCAACTGGTATTGATAACGATATAGCTAAGAAGATTATTGATAATAAATCATTTATTAGAAATTTAAATACTAAGATTAAAGAGGAAGCTGCTATGGTACTTTCGGGAGGTATTTTAAATCCTACACCAGCATAATTTAAAAAAAATATCACTTAGGTGTTGACAAACGTAATTTTAAACAGTATTTTTGTTTATATATATATATAATATAAGATATATTAATAATAAATATAATAATATATATATATATAATATAATAATATATATATAATATAATAATATAATAATATAATAATATAAGGAATTTATTTTTAATAGTTAAAATTCTTTATTTTCTAAAATTTTCCATTAGCATAGTATTTATAATAAAAGATTTTACTATGCCAGGTAGTTCACCATTTACCATAAACAACTTCTCTCCAGATTTTAGAGATGCATTATTAAATAGAAACCTATTAGTTGATACTGTTACTAATAACAGTCTTAGTTCATGGTTAGATAGTATTAACAAGATACCCTCTATAGGTGATGGTGTAGGTATTATTAAAGGTTCTGAAGATATAGAAATAGATGGAGTTTTATATAGGGAGTCTAATGTTATATTTAGTAAAATAAATAAAGATGAATATTATACAGGAATAGGTATAGATTACTCAAGTGTAGATGTAGATTATGGTATAGTATCAACTGGTCCAATAAGCTCACCAACTAATGATAGTGATTTTTGGAGAGACGAAAATACAGTATTCAATATATTTAATGAGGGTAACCCTGAGTATTACGGTAATTCAGTTATAGATTACTCAAATACTAATGTAGTTACTAATACTGATTATATTAACAACAGTTTATTTAGTGCTCAAAATAGTCCAGAAAATGATGCGTCTTTTAGAAGAGAATTAAATATAACTCAAAATCAATACAAGGCTGATATATATGAAAAAGTAAGTTTAGATTTATTACCATTTGAAGTAGACTTAGCTTTAGCTACATTAGACTTAGACCCAAATACTTATTCACCAAGTTTAGAAGCTTATACGTTAAAATCAGTACCAGAAAACGGACCATTTCAAGGTGGTAATATTAGACAATTCAATACATCCAAAAATATGTATTTGGATGTAGATAAACAAACTAGGGTAGATTTAAATACACAGCCAATGGCTACCGTTCAGTATAAATCTTACTTAGATGAAAATGGTAATCTTAACTTTGGTGACACAGGCTCAGTTCAATTAGTTGATGCAATAGGTTCAGTCTTGACTGGTGGCGGTATAGGCCTTGACCCTAACTCAGGTAGTATCGTACCTGACTTTGACGTTAGAAGTTCATTAGCTGGTAGACTGTTAACTAGTGCTGGAGCTTTAGATGACACTAGATTAGGGCAGATAAGTCCTCAATATTTAGGTATGGCTATTGGTAATAATATAGCTTTTAATTTACAAGAAGAAACATTAGGTAGAATAAACACAAACCCATTAAGCTTAGCTATGGGTGGTAGTCTTATAGTTCCAAACAATAAGATAACAGTTAAAGACGGTCCTTTAGGCTTTGGGGCTGATATCTTAGAAAGAATGACTGGAGCTAAAATTCCAGTAAGTCTTTTACCAAAAGAAGCTGATATATTTTCATACGATACTAAAGGCTACATAGGAGGGGGAGGTAACATCCAAAGAGCTAATGCTATTTTAAAAAATACAGGTAAGGGCACTGTTAGTTATTTACTTGGTAATGTAAAAGCTAGTATAAACACTAATTTTACGGGTAATAGACAAGGATACGCCCCAGCTTTTGACGGTGGAGGTAATGACAAAATAAGCGATTCTGAAGCTAAGTTATATGCATTATATGACGGTGAAAAAAGTGGTTTTGTTAAAGATATTTTAAGTCAAACAAAAGAAAACACCCCTGTACCTCAATCATCATATGACTTAGAAGGTATGGTTAGAAATAGCGGGTTTAATCAAGGTCCAGCTACAATTTTCAATCATCATGTAGAAACGATAGATAATACACCACCTTTATTTTCAAAATTTACATGGAGCGACAAATTATATAACAAACTAGCCAGAATAAGCGATACGGCTTTAAACGGCACAGATTTTACAGAACCAAAAACAATCCTATTCAAAACTCAAGAATTGTTTAATTCTGGAAAAATGAGAACTTTAGTAAGTGGTAAAGGAGTTAAAGCAAATATACCTGTAGGTGAGTTAGATGAAATAACTAGCACTTATGAAATAGCGGGTCAAAGATACATGTCTAAAGGTAGTGCCGTATTTAAAAATGGGGGTAGAGATTTAAATAAAGATTCTACACCAGACAATATGTTTGCTAGAGCATGGTCAACTGTTGATGCTTACAACTCTTATGACGACCTTCAAAAACATAGCGCATTAAGTCCTGACGGAAGAGTTGATAGAAATTTAAATATTGAATCATCAGTATTAAGAGACCCTGGTGTTGTTCAAATTGGACCGTATAAAGGTGAAAAAATAAAAAGATTTATGTTTTCATTAGAGAATTTAGCTTGGAGTGACTCACTAACCAAATTAATGCCATGTGAAAAAGGTCCAGGCGACCCATTAACAGGTAGAAGTGGTAGAATAATGTGGTTTCCACCGTATGATATAGCAATAAACGAAAGTGTTTCAGCTAGTTACGATAGAACTAATTTTATAGGTAGAGGTGAACCAATATACACATATAATAACACAGAAAGAAGTGGAACACTATCTTGGAAGATAGTAGTTGACCACCCTAATTATATAAATTTCTTTAGAGATGGTACTGATATGGATTATGCTTCATTCTTTGCTGGAGCAATGAGTGTTGAAGAAATAAGAAACAGGGTGCTATCTGATGAAGAAAAAGATAAGTATGAAATAGCTGAAGCTAATAAAGACATAAACGGTGTACCAAAACAAGTAAAACCTAAATTTGAATTTAATATATATTACCCAAATGATAATTCAGAAGTACCATATTATGACTCAAGTGTTATTGTTACTGGTAGTAACATAAATTCATACGAGAGCGGACGTGACTACGATGGTAATTTTATAGACTACGGACAACACCCTTCAGGTATTGTATATGATACCGTAGAGGTTGATGGGGTAATTAATGCCACTACTGGTTTCACTACTGTTTACGGTATGAAAACAACAACTAGAGATGGTGGTAAAACTGATATTGACAATACTAACTTCGGGTTAAACGGAACCTCTAATTCGATAAAGTTAAGTATGTCAGATATTGAGGAATTAGACGGGTGGTATGGTTTTGAGGATTTGAGAACAGGAGACGATTTAGATAATTATTTCATTAGTAAAGAAGGTAATTGTAGATATTGTAGATTTACAATAAAAGGATACGCCTCACCTCAAGGAAATTTTGAAGCCAATAAGATATTAGCTAAAAAAAGAGGGGACAATCTTAAACAACATATTATTGATACTATAGGTGTAGATGAAAAAAGAATTACAGTTCTAAAAGCTGAAGCTATACAACAAAGTGGGTGTAAACAAGATAGTAGTAAAGATATTATAGAATGTAAAGAAGACAGAAAAGTAACAGTTAGTGTAGCATACGACTCTAAATTAGAGAAGGACGCTAATCCCAATCCTACAAAACGTGACCCTAATGAACCTGACCCTAAATTCACAATACCATTATCTAGGTTTTATACTGAATGCAATTATTTTGAAAGTATAAAAGAAACTGACAACTTCGTTTATGCACAATTTAAAGATAAAATTAAAAACTTTCACCCAGCATTTCACGCTATAACACCAGAAGGATTTAATTCAAGACTTACCTTCCTACAGCAATGTATGAGGCAAGGACCTACTAATGGTTCAGATAGTCCAGATAATCTTGCTTTTGGTAAACCGCCAGTATGTATACTTAGATTAGGTGATTTTTATCATACTAAAATAATAATAGAAAGTTTAACTATTGACTATGAACCTATTGTTTGGGATTTAAATCCAGAAGGTATAGGAGTTCAACCAATGATAGCAAATATAAATATAAGTTTTGCATTTATCGGAGGGTCAAGTATGAAAGGACCTATTAATAGATTACAAAACGCTATATCATTTAATTACTTTGCAAATACTGAATTATATGACCCAAGAGCTGAAAGAATAGTAGATGGTGAAATACAAGAAGGAAACTTCCCTTTCTCTAAAGACGTAACAGACCGATTAGCAGCAGAAAAGAAAGACCAAGAAGAAGTTTTAGCTTTTGAAAAGAAAAAGCTAGCTGAAGAGGAGGCTCAAAAAGCAAATATAAAAGAAGAAGAAGCTTTCTTAAAAGCACTTGCAAACGACCAAGAAATATTAAAAGCTATTAGTATTTCTGAGTATAACAATCCATCTACTTTTGATACTGGTTCAGCGGCACCAGTATTGGATGATTCTGGTAAACAAATACCTTCTTTTGGTGATATACCTTTCTACTTAAGAATAGAAGTAACTAACAATGATAAAATAACAGATACAGGTCTACAGAGAGAATACTATGGGCAACTTTTCATTAAAAACGCACAAAATAATTCAAAAAGAACTATAGGCTTTCTTACAGCTAAACCTATAAACGATACCTCATTTTTAATTGAAAGTAGGTCATTTACTGAAGGTGATAATAAATCAAGTGAACCACCACTTACTAAAGAAGACCAAGAAGCTATATTTGAGATAGTCGCTCCACCAGACCTTCCTACAATACCAGCAACATTAGGTAGTTTTTATTTTGAAAATGGTGCTAATCGTCATTTTATAGAAAACGCAGAGTTACTAAATCCTTGTACAATTACCGTATTTGAAGATATTGGTAATTTAGAAATAGGTGGACAAACTGAAGGAACAAAATCAACTGCTCAAGAAACTAGAGACGCTCTGACTAGAGCTGCAGGCGGCGCTACTGATGAAGAGAAAAAAGCTACGGCTTCTGAGTTAAATAAAAGAATGGCAGAATTAAGGGGTGATAATATGGTAAATATAAAACAGTCAACCAGACCTTGTCCAGGAGGTGAACATCAATTAGTATTAGAGTGGAAAGATAAACAAGGTTTCAAAACATCAAGTAGGGTAATTTATAATAAAGAAACTAATAATAAAATTTTTAATTAATAAAATAAATTATGGCTCAATATTTTGATAGGTATTCAGAATTTAAAAGTGATGGTTCTATGAAGCCAATTCCAGGTATTAAAATACCATTAAGGAATACAGATAAAAATATTCTTTATAAACTTGGTGAAACAAGACTTGACATTGTCAGTCAAAAGTACTATAATAACCCATATTGTGGGTGGTTAATACTACTAGCTAATCCACAATACGGTGGATTGGAATTTAGTATAAAAAATAGAGAAATACTAGTAATTCCATACCCACTTAACTCAGGATTAGACAGGTATTTAAATGCGGTAGAAATTTATAGAAAACTTTATGGCGAAGAATAAAAAAATATTAACGGATGATGAGAATAGGTTAATCTACATAGAACCTAATTGTTCAGATAGAGGCATCCCAAATACTGAAGACTTTTCTATATCTGTAAAATTAACAAGTATAAAAAAGAGTAGAACCACTTTAATTAATGGGGACGTATCAAGTACAGCAGGCTCATCAAAACCAATAGGGTTTATAGACGGTACCAATATAGGTGGTGAAAGAAGGTCTTTAACCACTAACTACACTGAAATAGGTACAAATTTTTTTACTGAAAATAAATTTGGTGAAAAAGAAAATGATTTAGAAACTCTAGGTATAGAGTCAATAGATATCACCTTTGATACTGCTTATACTCCTGTTATAAAAATAAAATTCATAGACATAAGAGGTAACGCTTTATTATCAAAGGGTAATGATTCAAGGTATAAAATGTTTTTTGACTTACCATTTCCTATATTTGATTTAACGGTAAAAGGTTTTTATGGTAAAGCGGTAAAATACTGTTTACATTTAACTAGATGGAATGCATCATTTAATTCTGGTACTGGTAATTTTGAAATAGATACTGAGTTTATAGGTTACACATATGCTTTATTAACTGATTGCTTATTAGGGTATATGAGAGCTACTGTTTTTACAAAAATAGGGGCTACCAAACTACAGGAATATCAAAATATGCCATTATTAGATGAAAATAACAAACCTATTAAACGTGATGGTAAATTAGTTAAAAAGTATCCTCAACTAACATCTATTGAAGATTTTTTAGACTATATTAAAAAAATAAGTGATGAATTTGGTAAAATAAAAACCAATGATGATAATATAAAACAACTTAATATTTTAACAAATTTAAGTAGTTCACTTACCGCAATTGAAAATAGAATAACTGATTTAAAAAAAGGAAGTATAGGTGGTGATGAACGTGATAAATTTGATGGTTTAGAATCAAAATTAGCTTTATTAAAAAAATCCCCTGATTATAATAATTTAAATGGTTCTAATAGTAGAGAAAAAATTGATGATAGAATAAAAAAATATAAAGAAAATCAAAAAAACTTTATTAGTTCTATTAATAAAGACATAGAAGTAGATTCATTAAAAATAAAGATAGATGAAATACAAAAAATAGTTATATATCCTGTTAACTACATAGTTAAAGATACCAAACTCATCGAAGTTTTACATGGTGGTGCTATGGAAAAATCTTATGAAGAGTCTTTAGAAAAAACAATAAAGGATGGATACAATACAAACAATACAGAAGATTTATATCTATTTGATTTTAAAGAATCTTATGGTGAAATAGAAAGAGTCAGGAGTGAAATAAGAAAAAGAAAAGAATTACTAGAAGACAACCTAACTAGTATCTTAAAAAGTAAAGTAGATACTCTTACATTTAAGCCAACTATAAGAAACATAGTTAATATACTATGTATTCATGCTCAAATATTCTTAGAAACTCTAAGAGAGGTATCTAAAGAAGCTGAAAAAAGTCAAACTAGAAAAACAGCTATTAAAAAGCTACCTGAGTTTAATAAAAACGAAAATAAAGACAAGCAAATATACCCATGGCCAGAATACAGAAAAGTTAAAAATGGAACTCTTGTTGAAACATGGATTGGTTCAGATTTACCAGAAGGACAATATGAAAACGTAAATGAGGTTATGTTTGTAGAAGAACTACTAACCAACCTAATGAAAATAGCTAAAGAAGACGAGTTAAGAGAATTAGCTGGGTCTACTAACATATCTGATTTTTTCCCTGTATCACCAGCTGAAGCTAGAATACCATTTAACGGGGAAGATGATAGTTTAATTTTAAATAATCCATACAATGAAGCTTTAAAATCAGAAAGAAGTTCAGGTACAGTTCAAGAAGCTATTAGATGTTTATTATTTAGAACTTTTACTTATTTAGGTGTTACTAATAGACTAATTGGTAAAAGACAAATAAGTATTATGGGTAAACTTGAAGCTGATAATTTACTTAGTGTTTTAGAAAAAGATTTTGACACAATACCAAAAGATAACTTTATTAGAGGAATTAGAGACCTAGCAAGCGGAACAAAAGGAATTCCTGGAGCTGTTGAAGAAATAACTGAATTGTGGTCAAATTCAAATGGTGAAGGATATACAGGAACAACAATTGAAGGTGTATCACATCCAGAAGATAGTGATGGTAGAATGTTTTATAAAGACGTCTCTATATCTAAAGAATCTTTCGGGCTTAAAGATATTTATGTTTACAAATATATACGACAAGATAATGGTACTGGCAAAGGTGTTGTAAATGACGGTGTAAGAACTATAAAAAATAATAAAATCCAGGGTAATTCTCTTCCCGCTAAAAAAGCTGTACAATATATACCTATAAGTGGAGGATTTGATGGTAAAGACTTTTACAAAGATACTGTACCTCCAGGTACTTTTTCTACTGTTCCAAACACACGTATTTTTAAGTCTAAAGCCGAGCTAGTAGAGTTGTCAAAAGAATTAATATTTACTAGTACCAACTATGTTTTAGGTAATTCGACAATAAACAACATGATTAAAAAAGAAGATGACGGCGCCTTACTTTTTAAAATATTAGCTGATGATGATGGAATACCTATAGCTGGGTCTCCCACAATAGCTGAGTCATCAGCACTTGATGAGTATAAAAAAACGATTTCTGAAAGTAGTAATGAAATTAGACTATTAGAAGAAGAAGTCTTAAGAGCAAATAATATATATTTTTCTGATTCTTTTAGTCAACAAGCAACAATTGAGGGTGACGCATTAGATATGTATAATAGTATTTATAAAACTCTAGAAATAGATAAAATATATTATACAAAAAACGAACAAAAGGGGCAAGCTAAAGCCGCTGAAGACACTGTATTAAAAGCTTATTTTTATGGTGCGAACGACGATAATATAATAGGGGTTAAAAGTGATTGGGTGACTTACGTTAATCCTACAGCATTAGAAGAATGGTGTGGAGGTACATTTTTAGCTAAAAAAAGATTGATAAATTCGAATGATATTAATGTAAGTAGTGGAACTATAACAAAAAAAGAATTTAATACTGCAATGAAACCTTATACATTTGACACTTTACAATGGGTATATGATACTTTAAAGTTATCAGATAAAGAAGATTCAGACTACCAGGCAGTAACCAATGATATAAAATTTGGCTCTAAAACGTTAACCGAACAAGGGACAGATGAAAAATATATATTTAAAAACAAACGTAAAGACGTAGAATCTAAACTTTTTAGTCCCTTATCTCCATATTTTGCAGCTGAAACACTTGTTGATGGGTTGTTAAACGGAAAGGTTAAAGGAACTACGGATGCTTCACAATATCAAACTAGAGAAGTAATTGGGCAGTTAGCAAACGGAAAATGTGGTATAGATGAAGTGTATGTGCCATTCGTGGACATGAGTTTTAGTAATTTAGAAGACAATGATACTGGTTTGCGATATGATAACGCTGGAAATAAATCACCTTTAGTTGGTGATAACTTTCCTTTCGCTCATTCATTTAGTTTATTTGGTAGTTTATTTTATTATAGTCAAGAAACAGATGAAGCGAAAGCCTTTTTATTCTTACACACAATATCATGGGAAGGGGTTATAGGTGATGTATTAGACTCTGGTGAGGAAAGTAAGATAGTCACATCCATAATAGGGGGTGATTCACCAGATGTCAGTTTATTTGATTTATGGGATAATAAAGGTAAAAGCTTTCAAAATGATGATACTACTTTTATTCTAAAGGGAGTATATGGTAGTAATGGTTCATTTACAAAAGCACCTAAATTATGGTGTGCATTTATAGGTGCTTTATTATATAGATTTGACAAATCAAGAACCGCAAAGCCAGGTGGAGGCACCACTTATATTGGTGATATAATTAAATGGAACTCAGCAGGTAAAGACCCACATGCAACAGATGGGACTACCCCCAGTCACAGGCAATTAATATTACCTTACCAAACTAAACAAAGTTACATTCCAAAAACGCATGAATATCTAAGATACAATGATGACGAGCAAAGTGGTGCGGGATTAGCTTTGTTAATGGACCTTGATAGAGATTTCAGTGGGGGGTTTTCTAGTTTTAATCAAGACAAAAAAAGTTATGCCCAAGTTGATAATGTAATTTTAAATCTACCCAAGCAAGTAAGAGAAGAATTTAAAAGAATTTTCATTAGTTTTGTTAATAATGATTTTGAAACCATACAAAGAAATTATGAATTATTCAGTAGTGCAGAAGACTTAAAAACTAAGCATAAAGCTTGTACTGAAAGAATTGTAACTGCTGAATTTTTGAAGGTAAATGGAAAAAATCTTTATAACGCCACGTCTTCATCTGTATCTTTAAAAATATTTGATAGTGATTTAACGGGAACCGCTAAGAGATTTGAATTGGTTAGCTCCGCTATTTCTAATGGTGTAAAAGCAATTAAAATATCTGACCTTAAGTTCGTATTGAAAGAAGAAAAAGCACCACTTATAGGTGTCTATCATATAGCTAAAGAAGGTAAAAACGCTAAAGGAGCTAACTTTTTAGAAGTTTTTGAAAATTATGAAAATATATCACCAATACCAGATATAGTATATTCATCAAGTGATGATAATGTAGCAGACATTGGTGAAAAAATGAATTTTTATACCAAAAAAAAGATAACAAATAATGCCCAAGATGAAGACGGACACCAAGGCGCAGATGAAATATTTCAATTTGACCTAACACTATCTGCCAACGGTGGAGCACAGAAGCATTTAAGTAGTCTATTCGCTCAGTATTACGATGTAATGAACGCAGCACCTAGAATATTTAGACCAACTGAAGGAGACTCTAAAGGTAATTATACTGGAGAGATAACATGTGCTAAAGAAGATTTTGACAGGGTACTTACTAATTTCTTTAAAAGATTTTTAGAGCTAACAAAGGATAAAAGTAAAGATAAAAACGATAGAATACAACAAAAAATATTTAATAATGTGGATGACGATATTATTAAATTAAATATCTACAGAACGTTGTCATCTATAAATGACAAATGGCTTGGTGGTGAAACAAAAAACCTAACATGTACTAACATAGACAAAATAGCTGAAAGTTTTAGATTTTTAGATGCTGGATTCTTAGACATAGGTGATAAATTTTTAATTAACCCATTAAGTGTGCAACAAAAAATGGTAAGTAATTACAATCAAAGTTTTTTTGACTTAGTCAATACAATACTTCTTGAAAATAATTTTAACTTCATAGCGTTACCCTCATTTATAGACTTTACTACTGCGAAAAAAATGAAAGAAGATGTTTTTACCCCTTATGCTTGGAGTGAAGAGATTTCAGATACATCAGCAGGTGCAGCATTTGTTTGCGTATATGTCGGTCAAAAGTCATCTAACTTAAATTTAAATGACCCAGAACATAAAGATGATGGTTTTTCTATAATAAGTGATGGTAACTGTGATGACGAAACTGAAACATTAGCAAATCCTTTGTCACTACCAGATGTGTTTAAAAACGAAGGTAAAGAAAAAGGATATAAAATACCATACTTTTTAGTCAGTTATGGTAAGGGAAATCAAAGTATTTTTAAAGATGTAAAACTAGACCAAAGAGAGTTTACGGAGACTGCTGAATCTTTAGAATCGATTAGTGATATATCTGATACTGGTGATAAAACTAGTCCTTCATATAAGGGTCAAAATTTATTTAATGTTTATCAAAAAAGAGCATATTCTGCTGAGGTTGAAATGATGGGTAACGTTACAATACAACCTATGATGTATTTTCAATTAAACAATATACCAATGTTCAAGGGTGCTTATTTAATTCACAATACAACACATAGTATAACGGCTCACAACATGAAAACAACATTTAAAGGGTCTAGAATAAAAAAAGTAAAAACACCTTTAATTACAGAGGTTCAATTATTTCAAAGTTTAATAGGCTCGGTAACAGACGGTGGTAAAGCTGACACCATAAGTAATAAGAAGATAAAAATTACTAGCCCACTAACCCCACCCGATACTGTTAAAAGTAAGGTTATAAAAATTGGTTAATAATGAATAAAAATATATAATTATGGCAAAAGAAAAAGAAATAAAACATTTAACCGAAGAAGAGTTTTCCCATTTAACAGCACCTAAATTAAAATCTGGGGTAAATAGAAGTATAGATAAAATTGATACTATAGTATTACACTGGACTGGCTCATCCAGCTTCGGTGTTGCAATAAATGCATTAGAAACAAAGGGGTCTGCTTATCATTTTATTATAGATAACGATGGCTCTGCTGGCGGTGTTGGCAAAGTAATACAATTAATCGACGTAAGAAGAAGGGCAGGTCACGCTGGAGCAAGTTACGGACCAAACGGAATCGGTGTTAACGGGTACAGTATAGGAATATCATTTCAAACTAGAGGCTTAGATAAGGACGTACCTGGTTCAACAAAAATAAAAGATGAAGCGTACAATTCATTACTTAAACTACTTAAAGAGTTGTTTGAAATTTGTCCAAAATTAAAATATATAACAGGTCATCATTGGGTTGCACCAAGACACAGGGTTGACCCATACACATTTCCATTTGAAAAATTAATGCGTGAATCATTTATAAAAGACCGAAAAATGGAACTATGGAAAACGGGGTACCCTCCATTCCCAAATGGTCTTTTAGATTGTGAATGTATTGATAAAGCACCATTAAATAACGGTCAAGAATATTGTAAAACATCAAAAGGAGATTGTTATGGTAAAATGACCAAAAGAGGGAATTACGGGCGTGAAAGAAAGTTCAACGAAAGAGAATTATTTTCAACTAGAGGGGCATTTAATGCTTCTAACCTTGACTTTATTCAAGACACAGGTACTTAATAATATTTAAAATTTTGTTTTTAAAAAATTTATTAGTATTTTTACATTATGTTAATAGGTAATGTTGTATGTGAAAGACATATTAAGATTGATAAAAACTTTAATCTTATTAAGTCAACTGATGAAATTATCGAAAATTTACCCACACTTATAATTGGTTTAGACAACGCTAAAAGTTTTACCGACAAGATATCTTATCTAGATAGAAAAATAAATACAAATACTTTTTGGACCTTTACTAGGTTAGAAAAAAGAGATTTATTTGAAGAAGATTTATTTTACTTTATAAAATTTTCATATGATGAACTATTAAAATCGGCTAACTTTAAGTTTATTGATTTAATACTTAGTGATTCTGATGAAATAAATAAAGTTTTTAATCAAATTAAAATAAGTGAAAACGTTATCACTTTTTCATATGAAAATATGGTGTATACGTACATAAATGATATGATTTATGGTTTTGATTTAAGACAAGTAGATTACATAGGTAAATCAAAAAACATCTTTATAGATAAAATAAAAGATATGTCAGATGTTTTTTTGTCAGATGAAAAGATACTTATAGAGTATAAGAAAGAGTTAAGTGTACTTAATGATGAGATTAAGTACGTACCTCTAATATACTTGTTAAGAAATAATGAATAAAAACATATTATTAGCGTCATTTATCACCCCAGATAAAATAGATTGGTTTATTGATTATTTAGAATCAGAGTTTTCTATCCCCAAAAATAAAGTATTTGTTTTTAAAAATTTAGAAGACTTGTCTAAACTTATTGTAACATTTAAATTTACTATATCTAGAACTGAAAGAGTTAACTTTAAAGACTTATTTCCAAACGCTATATTAATTCATAAAAAGTCTAATTGTATTTACACAATTAATGCGTTAAATAGACTTATTGAAACCGAATATATCAGCTCACCAGGAAACGTAGACCATAAATCAATTAAAATAAACTGGGAAGACTATCAGGATAGAATTATACTAATTAATAATAATAAGTTAAAGATATCTGAGATAAAGCGTATTTTTTAGTATTTTTCACATATTTATATTATATATAAGACTACTAAAATTTTATGTTATGAGCAATAATAAATTAAAAAACAACATAAACAATTTTCTTAATAGTGACGAAGACTTAAACGGAATACAATCAGAAATGGACTGTACTTCTAATGAGTGCGTTATAAAAAATGATAAGAGTTTAGTTGAAAGAATAAATAAAAGAATAATCACCGAAGACGGTAGGGAATTATTACTATAGTTATGAAAAAGAAAAAATTTAACAAAGACCTTCTTAAAGAAGAAGTATCTAAATTTAAAATGATGTCAGAATATTCTTTTTATGAAGATAGGTCAGAACCAGAGTTAGATAAAGACGAAGAAATTATATTAGGTAGTCAAACATTTAACGAAGAAGAAGAAGACCCATTCGGAGGAGAAGCAGAAGCTGCCGAAGACGAAGCTGAAGGTGAAGACGAAGCTGAAGGTGAAGAAGAAGCTGAAGGTGAAGACGAAGCTGAAAGTGAAGAATTGTCATTTGGTGATGAAGAAGAAGGTGATGAAGAAGACTCATTCGGAGAAGAAGAAGAACCTGCTGAAGACGAAGTAGAATTAGACGTAACTGAATTAGTTAAGGGTTCTGAAGAGGCTAAATTATCAGCAGACGCTGCTAATGAAAAAATAGATAAATTAATGGGTATGATTGGTAACTTAGAAACTCAAATTAGTTCTATGGATAAGATATCGACTAAGATTGACGATTTAGAAAATGAACTACAAAAAAGAGCACCTACCCCAGAAGAAAAAATAGAAATGCGCTCTTTAGATTCTTACCCTTATAATATGAAGTTAACGGATTTTTGGGCAAATCAAAAAGACCAATACGACATTATTCCAGACGAGGAAAAAGAATATATATTAGATAAAGAGAGTATAGATAGCGATTATTCAGATGCTAGTGTAAAAGATACTTTTGATTCCGACAACGATTACGAAGAAGAAGATATTTAAAATATATAACAGTTAAAATATTAAAAATGAGATAATTTCAAAGATTATCTCATTTTTTTTTAATAAACTATTGTAATAAGTTTAAAATAGAAGTATATTTGTAGGGTTAAGTTAAAAAAATATGTAATAATATTATCTTTTATAGTATTTGAACATATTTATATAAGCAAGTTAAACTTGTAAGACTATAGCAAAACAATAAAAATTTAAACTAAAGCAATTATGAGCAATTTCGAAGAAATGATGAAGGAGTATGAGAACTCCAAAAAACAAACAAACTCAAACTCAAAACAAAAAGAGTACAAATTAGAAAACTATTTCAGTACTTGGATTCCTAAAACAGAAAATTCTGCAGACAAACAAATTAGAATTCTACCAATTGATGGTCAGAGTAAATTTTGGGTTGAATTTTACGGACACAAGGCTCAAGTAGATGGTGCCTGGAAAACATTTCCATGTTTAGATAAAGAAGAAAACAGCGAATGCCCTTTCTGTCAAGCAAAAGATATATTCCTTAAAAGGTATAGAGACGCTAAAGCCGCTGGAGATACTGCATTAGCTGACATGAATAAAGAGTTAGTTAAGAAGTTTTCAGAAAAGAAAATGTACATCTTGAAAGTTATTGAAAGAGGTAAAGAAGACGAAGGGGTTAAATTCTGGAGATTTAATCATTCATACGACAAGGGTGGTACGTTAGATAAAATAATGAACGCAATAAAAGTTGTAAAACACGATGTAACTGACCCAGAAACTGGTAGAGATTTAATTATTAATATTTCTAGAAACCAAATGAAGATTCCAGTTGTTCAATCAATAAGTTACCCACTAGAGAGTACAAAACTAAGTGATGACGAAGCTAAATCTAATGAATGGCTTAGTGATAATAGAACTTGGAGAGATGTATATAGTACTAGAAACTATGATTATTTAGATATTGTAGTTAGAGGTTACACGCCAGTTTGGAGTAAAGAACAGGAAAAGTTTGTAGCTAAAGAAAAATTAGAAGCAGAAAATGAAACACCTTCTTCTAAACAAGAAGACCCATCATCTGAAATAGAAATGGGATTCAACAATAAGCATGAAATAGCTGAAGCTGTACCAGTTGTCGATACTACACAATCAACTGTAAAAGTAACAGAAGAAGAAGAGGAAGACGACTTACCTTTTTAATCAATCAATTAATTAAATAATGGGTACGTTAATGTACCCATTATTTTAACTAAAAAAGTTTTAAATATATACAATTATGGGTAAACCACCAAAAAAACCAATAGGTAAAAAAAGTTTTGACTTAGGTAAATTCAAGAAAAACAACGGTATGGATATCGTTGTTAAAGAAAAAGAACTAACATGGGTTCCGTTATCAGAT
>Ga0209535_1000522_pt1 | contig 27450 bp, 39 predicted proteins | sample LinPmetageLP28_FD_184041 | JGI IMG/M metagenome (GOLD analysis project Ga0209535, IMG submission 184041) | Marine viral communities from the Pacific Ocean - LP-28 (SPAdes) (version 2) | ecosystem: Environmental > Aquatic > Marine > Oceanic | place: Pacific Ocean | collected 2009-08-22
TAAGTTACGAACTACTGTATCTATATCAAGATGAATATGTTAAAACACTAGATGTAAATATTCCAGTAGACTCAAATGTTGGTCATTTACTAGAAGATGATGCTAATAAAAAGTATGTACACAGTGTTGACAGCAGTGAACTAGATACAGGCAATCGCAAAGGAGTAACATTTAAAAAACGACCATGAAAAAACTCTTAATTATAACAGGTCCTCAAGGAAGTGGTAATCACTTATTCAGCCGTATCTTATCTACAGGCACGCAAGTAGGTGGGTGGAAAGGTTTACTTGAAAAATATTGGGTGCCTAGTGATGAAGAACCGTTTGCAGACTATTGGGTCAATCCTAACAGTCTTACCGACACACAATTTGAAGGATTTGACTATTGGGTAGCTAATGTTAGTTGTCCTTTCTTTTATGATGGCACACGCTATGTACCTAAAATTGTAGAAGTAGCACAACGGGCAAGCACGCTAGGACTAGATGTTACAATTGCTATTATTACCCGAGATAAAAATATTAATGCAGAACAACAGTTACGTGTACGTAAGGAAATAACCACTCCAATTGCACAAGAATACTACTATAACGACCTCATTCCTAGTGGTTTTCCGGTACATTTCTTATCAAATGAGGCATTATTTTTACACCGTGAGCATTACCTACAATGGATGTCAAAAATACTAGATTTTCCTATAGATTATACTAATCCTGATATCTTTAAGTTTATAGATCAAGATCCTAATAGCAAATATGTTAAGCACGTAGACCAATATTGGTTAGATCAAGAAGTGTGGACCGGAATTCAATCTAAGAAGGCCCGTGGCATTGATAAATAATAGAAACACTAGAAAAAGAGTATACAATGGGTAAAGAAATAACAGACGTAATAGACAACACTAAAGATATCTTTATGACAGATAGTTCCTTATCTTCACTGCTTGACTTTGAGCGTGTGCTCGATGAATTAGATCTTTATGTATTTGCAAACTGGAAAAAAGGCGAGTTAGTTGAAGGACCAGTATATGAAAAATATTTTGTAACTTGTACATTTATGTATCCATTAAAGTTAATGCCTGATCCACGTGGTGGAGAAAGATTACTTGGATATGACTGTGAAGTGTTCTATGCTAAGGATGAATTATTATATCCAATGCAGGTTAAAAATCCTAGTGATTATCAACCAGGAACAAAAATGCCTAAAATGGCTAAGATGCCAGTATGGCTAGTAACTATTGTTATGCCTAAAAAATTAATGCAAGAAATACAACAAGGTAGTCTAGAACTAGAAGGAACTACATTAGATCTAGAAGATATTGAATCAGCATATGAAGAAGGCACTCAGGACTCTATGTCGACACAGGAACAAGAAGAGGCACAAAATGACACAGACATCTAAAATTGTAGAAACAATACTAACTAGAGAAAGACTGCTTAGAGAAAGTCTAGAAATTGGCGATCTTAAAAGGTTAGTAAAAAGTGAATTACATATAGACGAATATAAAAGTAAAATGGGCGAAGATAAAGACGTCTCTGTAGTTAGTTTTAAAGTATCAGGAAAAGAACCTGGTAATGATATAGTTAGTTTCATTGAAAAAGGTTATCCTTTTGTATTAGATGCTGATGTTAGTTCAGGCGAGAAAGAAGATGGTGATTACTTAGTGTTTGTTGAGCTAGAAAGAGATGACGAGCTAGCTACTCATATAGTAGAACTAATAGATGATATGCTTGGCTTAACAGATCAAACAATGGAAGAATGGCGTTTTAAATGTTATAAGTGTAAAGATCCAGAACACGAAACAGAGCTTACACTAGACAATCTTAAAGACACAGTTATTATGTCACCGGAACTATATGAAAAAACATATGGCAGTAGCGATCAAGAAGAAATTGATGATGCCGAAGAAGAAATTGATGATCAACAAGATGCTGAACTTGCAAAAGAGCTCGACGAAATGAAAACAGCCGCGGGTGTGAAAGTGACCACTACAGCACCAGTGAATGAATTTACAAACAGTGTAAGAGTGGCCGCAGGACTTAAATAGGAGAAATATTATGACAGATTGGATTAAGAAACGTTGGGCTGAAAGAAGCTCACAAAGTGGTGTAGCACTAGTAGCATTTGGTGTTATCGCTATTGTATTCAAACCATTAATAACAGTTGCGGCTTACGTTGCAATTATATATGGTGGATACCAAATTTGGAAGAAAGGTTAATAGTTAGCCTTTCTCCTGTTTTACATCAATGAAAGGAATGTATAATGAAATTATCAAAGAATTTTAGTTTAGCTGAATTTACAAAAAGCCAAACAGCTCTTAGACACGACCTGGATAATACCCCAAACGACGAGCATCTAGAAGCCGCAAAAGCCCTATTTGAAAACGTAGTACAACCTGTAAGAGATAGGTTTGGTCCTACAGTAATTAATTCAGGATATAGAGGGCCGGAACTAAATGAAAAAGTTGGCGGATCACCTACAAGTCAACATTGTTTAGGACAAGCAGTAGACATTGAATGCCCAGGCATTGCCAATGCTGACATAGCCGAATGGATTAGTAAGAACACTGACTATGATCAAGTTATATTAGAATTTTATACTCCAGGCATACCAGACTCAGGTTGGGTACACGTAAGTTACAAAGATAACGGTGACAATCGCGGCTTTGCATTAACAGCTATGAAAGAACACGGAAGAACAGTTTATAAAACTGGGCTAATAAAATAATAGTATGTGGATATTAAACTTTATACCCGATGCACTATTAAGTTGGACGATTAACCTCGCTCTACTAATTGGTGGTGTATTACTAATACTTGGATTTGTAACCAAATTTATTCCGCTACTAGGTAGTAAGGCACAGCTAGCAAGAATTATTGGTATTGTTATTTTAATACCAGCATTATACTTTAAAGGTGGGTACGGCGTTGAGCAGTTCTACCAAAGTAAAATAGCAGAGCTTAATGAAAAAATAGAACTAGCTGAAAAAGAATCAGCTAACCTTAATGCTCAAATTGAAACTCAAGTTATAACCGTAACTAAAGAGATTGAGTCAGACACAGCCGAAACCAAATATCTAATAGAATCAATGAAAGAACAAATTAATAAAGGATGTGAACTATCTGAAGAAGCAGTTAATTTGTATAACAAAGCAATTAAGGGTAAAGAATGAGTAAAATGAGAGATGCGATAACAAAAATTACATTTGTTGCAGTTTTAGTTGTAGTAGCTGTTTTCATCACTGGATGTTCTACTGTTGTGCCAGTAACAATGAAGTTCCCTCACGCTCCGGAACCATTATTAGAAAAAACACAGCCATTACAAACAGTACCTGAAGATACTAAAGATTTATCAGTGATACTAGATAATGCTAACGATAATTATAGCAGGTATCATATACTAGAAAAAAAGTATAACGCTTGGCAAACTTGGTATAATCAGCAAAGAATAATACATCAACAAGTAACCGAAGAGTAAATTTATCAATAACCGAGGAAAGTATTATGTTTAATTGGATTAAAAAACTATTTAGAACTAGCTATACTAAAGCAGAGCTTAACGGCTTTAATAAAATAGAGCTAGAACAAATTGGTCGTCGATGGGATATAGAGTTAGATCGTAGAGAGACCAAAGATAAATTAGTTAAAGAACTTTTAAAAGTGTTTAAAAAATAAATGAAAAGATTACTAATAACATTATCAATGTTACTGACATTGTCTGGCTGTGCTACAGTTAACGATGCCTGGGACTATTTTGATATGGCCCGCTTTGATAACAATGAATATATGTTAGCAAACAAGGTAAGGACGCAGGCAAATATAGGTGCTCGTAAATGTGGTACTCCGGAAATTAGTCGTGAAGTAACTAGGTTATGGGAAACAACTCAAGAGCTACGTAACTATAGTGAAAGTATTCCACGAAACGAAGAAACAGTTACTATGACTAGCGAACTAGGCGAGATTGTTTATAAGCTAGATAAAAGATATAGAGAAAAAGGCACAAGTGGTGTTTCAATGGCATACTGTACTTCGAAGTTTGGCAACATCGAAAAGAACGCAACTATTATCACTAATGTAGTTGGTAATAAACCTAGATAGCAAATGAAGAAAACATTACTAGCAGTCAGTGACGGTAACGGCGTTGACACTGCTAACTTCAAAAAATGGCCATCGTTATTACAGGCATTGGCATCAGCTTCTTTAAAGATCAAAAACAAATCTGTAGTTGGTGCTAGCAATGAGATGATACTAATGCAAATTGCAGAATCAATTGAAAGTGAAAATATTGATTATGCCGTTATTCAATGGACAATCCCATTACGAGTTGATATAGTAGCTGATGACTTTTGGAATCAGCAGGCTAATATTGATCCTGTCTACCATTTTAATATTGTACCATCCAACAATCATAATTGGTGGGTTACTAGCGACAGCAACAATCCATACATAAAAGAATATCACTCTAGATATATTAAAGAATGGCAAGCGACTCAACGTAGTCAATCATATATGCTGTCAGCCGCGGCAATATTACAAAATAAAAATATTCCTTTTATCTTTACATTAGCATATAAATTTAATTTTGTTGGTCCGTTAACATCGGCTGTTAAAAATTTACCATGGTTAGACCAAGACCTAGATAGCTTTAGATATACTAGTGCATATATAGATCTTGATCAAGGAAAAGCACAGCCACACTCTGCTATACAACTTGAATGGTTAAATACTATTGTTAAACCTAACTGTGATTTTATTGAGTATGATCCAAATCGATATAAAAAGATAATTAATAGTATACAAGGAGAAAAATCATGAACGTAGAAAAAGAATTAGAAGAATGGGTAGGAAATAATAACACTGAACTAGCTAACTGGGCAGGAGACGTGCTTAGTCTTAAAAAACAACACGATAGTGGTGCATTAAGTACTGACGAATATAAAGAGTTGCTTGAAGATATCAAACACTCAGAAAATATTTCTAAAGCGGCTGACGATCTACAGGTGCGTTCAAAAGCAAATGATATGTTAGATAACCTAATTACAGGATTGGGTGCAGTCCTTTAAATATACGCTGTTTATGCTAAATACTAGTAGACAAAACGCACTAGGAGCGAAACAAATGGCAGAAGAAAAGAAATTTCACCCAGCAGATACAAACGGTGACGGTAAAGTATCTAAAGAAGAAGAAAGAATGTATCTTGAATATAAGCGTAAAGAACTTGAAGACGCTGACGCAATGCGTGATGCACAAAGACAAATGACTTGGTATGCACTGTTTGGTATGTTACTATATCCATTTGCTGTTGTATTAGCAAATCTAGCAGGTCTAGATCAAGCATCAAAGATATTAGGTGATATGGCGGCCACATACTTTGTATCAGTAGCGGCAATTGTTATGGCATTCTTTGGCAAGACTGCATATGAAAATAAAAATAAACCACCACTGAAATAAATCAGAAAAAATATGGTAAACTAATACTTGTATTAAATACTAAGGTAAGCTATAATATACATTAGCTTACCTTTTTTAATGAACACACAGGAAGAAAGAATGCAACAATTAAGAACCATGGAAGATTATGTGGAAGAACAAGGTCCTCTATTAGAGAGCTTGGTTTTATTAAATCAAAGTAAAGTTATAGTTGAAATTGGCGTTGCTGAAGCAAAGACAACCAAATATCTCTGTAACGGATCTAGACTACACGACGGTACAGTATATGGTTACGACCTGTGGGACACCCATGGATTAAACAAACAGTTTGAACATTGGTCATCAAAAGAAAAGTGTGAACAACACCTAAGAGATAATGACTGTACTAATTATGAACTTACACAAATAGACTCAACAACACAAGAATTTAAAGATTTAATTAAACAAAAACATCCAGTAATTGACTTCGCATTTATTGATGGTTGTCACAGTTACTCAGGCATTAAAAATGACTTTGATGTTTTATATCCGCAACTATCGGAAACTGGTGTTATAGTATTCCATGACACAATGAGTATTGACGGTTGTAGAGAATTTATGATTGATCTACGTACTAAATTTAATGATGGTACATTTGATCTTGTTACATTCCCATATGGCTCTATGATTTTTAGTGATGGTATAAAAAAAGATAGACGCACAGGGATATCAGTATTAGTTAAACGTGGGTTTGCTGTTATTCCTCAACCAATTGACGAACAATGCAATCTAGAGGAACACTTCGACGACATATATGTTAAAGAAGAAACGTGGTACGAGAAAGAATTAAAAAAATATAGTAAGAAAAAATAAAATAACTAAAGTGGACATATAATATGGCTGATGCATATTCAACACTTGGGGTGCCTAGAGGGGCCTCAGAGCAAGACATTAAAAAGGCTTATCGCAAATTAGCAAGTACTAATCATCCTGATAAAGGTGGTGATACTGCAAAGTTTCAAGCGATACAGGGAGCCTATGAAACTCTTACTGATCCAGTAAAGAGACAACAACACGATAATCCAAATCCTTTTGCTCAAGCTCAAGCGGGCCAGGGCGGTGGGTTTGAATTCCAATTTGGTGGTGGAGATATGCACGATTTATTTTCACAAGTGTTTGGTGCCGGAGGCCATCCGTTTCAACAACGCCAACAACCTCGTAAAAATAAAGATCTACGCATAAATCTGCAGGTAACTCTAGCAGATACATTATGGGATCAACAAAAGAAAGTTAGTGTACAAGCTACCAAAGGTGATAGGTTTGAAGTTGATGTAGGTATACCACGTGGGGTAAGTAATGGTACTACAATTAAGTATACAGGGCAAGGTGATAACTTTTTTGATTCGTTGACGCGAGGTGATCTTTATGTTATAATAACTATACAGCCAGACGCTAACTTTGAAGTACACGGACCTAATGTACTTACTACTTTAGAAATCACTGGTATAGAAGCTATAACAGGTTGTGATAAATCTGTTATTGGAATTGACGGTAAAGAATTCACAGTTGCAATTCCTAAAGCCTGTCAGTACGGAACTAAGTTTGGTCTTAGTCAACAAGGACTTTATCAACTAAATGGTGCACCCGTTAGAGGTGACCTAATAGTTAATGTAAAGATAGTAACACCCGAGCTAACTGAAGAACAATTAAGTATTCTTAGAAACCTGGATTCAGACAGCTAAGTATTTTAATAAAAAAGAAAAGGATTAATAGTGAGTATACACAGTAACCCTGAAGTTGAAAATATAGTTAACCAAGCTACTAAAATGGCACGTGACTATAAACACCAATACGTGACACTTGAACATCTATTGATTGCATTAATAGAAGATCCAAAATTTACTAAACTGTTGCAAGATTTCGAAGTGCAAATCGATGATTTGCTAAGAGATCTATACGATTATATCGGTAGACAAGACTACTTGGTATATACTGCTAATCCGTCTATTAACGGAGAAAGCGTTGGGGAAGGTGTTGACCCTGAAAAGAAACAAGAGCCACAACGTACACATAGTTTAGAAAGAGTATTTAATCGTGCATTTACACAGGTTCTATTCTCAGCTCGCGAACAGATGGAAACTATTGATTTATTCCTTAGTATCAGTCAAGAGCCTAACAGTCACGCCTGTTACTTCTTATTAAAATGGGGTATTAATCGTAGACAGCTAGTAGAATTTTATACTAAAATACACGGCACTCTTAGTCCAGCTAAAGGAAAAAGAAAATTAGATAATGTTGAAAAAATACTAGAGGAGTTCTGTGAAAATCTTAACACTAGAGTTAATGAAGGATTTATTGATCCTGTAATTGGCAGAGGTGTAGAACTAGAAGAGATATCACAGGTACTTGCACGTCGTCATAAATCAAATGTATTAATGATTGGTGATCCGGGTGTAGGTAAAACAGCAATAGCAGAAGGACTAGCACATAAAATTGTTAACGGTAACGTTCCAGAATATCTATTAGGATATACTGTTTATAATTTAGAGATAGGAAGTCTATTAGCTGGCAGTAAATACCGAGGCGAGTTCGAAGAAAAATTAAAAGATGTACTAATGGCCTTAAACAAAAAAGGTAAATGTATATTGTTTATTGACGAAGCACATCAAATGCAAGGTGCTGGGTCAGGTGGGTCGAGTTCAGTTGATTTAGCTAATATGCTGAAACCAGCATTAAGTAAAGGCACTATAAAAGTTATAGCGTCTACTACGTTTGAAGAATACACACAGAGTTTTGAAAAAGATCGTGCATTAATGAGACGATTCTATAAACTTAATATTGATGAACCAAGTTCAGAAATAGCTATAGATATATTAACTGGTCTTAAAGTACACTTTGAAAAATTCCATGGCGGAAAAATAACTGACGATGCTATTACTGCCGCTGTAGAACTTTCAGTAAGACATCAGACTGATAAACGTTTACCAGATAAAGCTATTGATCTTATTGATATGAGTTGTGCCAAGAAGAAAATTGTAGATCCAAAGTTTATTGTTAGTAAAGTTGATATAGTTGAAACTCTAGCAAAAGCTACTGGTATACCAAAAGAAAATTTATTGTCTGAAAAAGCCAGTGAAAATTTAATAAATCTTGATGAAGCAGTTAAAGAAAGATTATATGGACAAGAAAAAGCAGTTGAAGATGTATTAGAAAGAATATACGTAGCTAAAGCAGGAATGAAATCACATAACAAACCAATGGGTAATTTCTTATTTTTAGGACCTACTGGTACTGGTAAGACAGAGCTATGTAAAATACTTAGTGAAGAAATGTCAATGAAGTTACTAAGATTTGATATGAGTGAATATCAAGAAAAACACAGTATGGCCAAGTTAATTGGTGCGCCTCCGGGCTATGTTGGGTATGAAGACGGTAATCTAGGTGGCGGATTATTAATAAGTGAAGTTGAACGTAACCCACACGCAATTATCTTGCTAGACGAAATTGAAAAAGCACATCCAGACATTAGTAATCTATTACTACAGATAATGGATGAAGGTAAGATTACAGGATCAAATGGTAAAGTAGCAGACTGTAGGAATTGCCTGCTTATATTAACTTCAAATTTAGGTGCCGCAGATGGTGAAAATAATGCTATTGGATTTGGTCGTGACCTAGAAAAAACAGGTACAGATGATGCGGCCGCTAAGAAGTTCTTTAAACCAGAGTTCCGTAACAGACTTGATGCTGTAATTAAATTTAGTAAACTTGACAAATTGTCAATGAAGAAAATTGTTGTTAAGTTTATAAATGAACTAAACGATTTACTAGTAGAGAAAAATCTTAAGGTTAGTCCTACAGAAAAATTAGTTGATCATCTAGTAGAAGTTGGGTTTGATCCTAAGATGGGAGCAAGACCGTTAGCACGTAAAATTAATGAACTTATTAAAGTTCCGTTAAGTAAAAAACTTTTGTTTGATAAGATAGTGCCTGGCAGTAATATAATTTGTGATTGGAATGGCGAACAAATTAATTTTATTATTACTCCACCTAATGATGTTAGTCTACTAGAAAACAAAATAGTCGACGATGATGGATTTATAGTAGTAGAATAGTTTTTTAGTTCACCATATCACAACGTATAAATAATGTGAGTATATAATTATTATTTAAAGTGGAATTACGATATGGCAAAGCTACACGAAGAAGTAATATCAATAAAGGTTAGTAAGCTGTTGAAAGATAGTGAACAAGCTAGTGCTATACTAAACAAAGAAGTTATAGAAAGTTTAGAAGCAGTAGTGCAAGAGTTAGCTGGTGCAAACACACTAGTTGAAATTCAAGTAGCATAGCTACACAACGTAAATATAAAGGTGATTTTCAATGGCAAAGAACAAAAAGCAATCTAAGCGTATTAAACCAACTCAGCCCAGTATGATTAATCCTCAGGGTATTGGTCAAACGGTAGGACAGCAACCAGGACAGCAACAACCTCAACCAGACTGGAGTAAAATGCACGTGCATTTTGGTATTCCTTGTTATGGTGGACAAATTACAGAGCCCTGCTTTACAAGTTTCTTAAGATTTATATTAATGGCTAGTAAAATGGGACTTCAGTGGTCATTGGATACTATGGTTAATGAAAGTTTAGTTACTCGTGCTAGAAATAACTTAATGGCTAAGATGATGACTAACAAGGCCGCAACACACTTTATGTTTATTGATGCTGATATACGTTTCCAACCAGAATCAATCTTCCAAATGTTAGCATCTAATAAAGATGTTATTGGTGGACTATATCCTAAGAAAGCATTACCAATTAGTTACGTAATTAATGTTAAACCTGGAACACAAATTATAAATGATGTATTTCCAGTTGACACAATGGGAACAGGATTTATGCTGTTTAAAAGACACGTGTATGAACAACTATGTGAAGCTCATCCAGAGTGCAAATATGTAGATGATGTTGGTCTAGGTAAACAGTTTGAACCTACTATGTTCTCAATCTTTGATACAGAAATTGATGAACAAGGTCACTATCTATCAGAAGATTGGACGTTCTGCAGACGTTGGGCAAAACTAGGTGGTGAGATCTTTGCACACAGTAAAGTATTACTGAATCACTCAGGACACTATGAATTTGCAGGAGATTTAGATGTGCTGATTGGTAAGCCCCCAGGCACAACACCTCAAGCAGAGAATCCAGCGGGTGATCCTTTTGCACAAGTACCACAAGGAGCAACGCAAGGTCAACAACCAGGTGCACCAATTAGTAAATAATGGCATTTGAGACTTTAAAGTTCGATCTTACATTAAGCGGAACATATTGGCACAAGAAACCAGAATATTCAATATGGATCGATGACGAAGAGATCGAACGTAAAGTTATTAGTACATTCAGTGACGAGCTATTCACAGTATCGTTTTCAAAAAAAATAGAAGAAACATCACACCAATTAAGAATACGTTTAGAAAATAAAGTCTCTAGAGATACCGAAATTCTTGAAGATGGAAGTATCGGCCGAGATATGTTATTAAACGTAGAAAATATCGTTATTGACGATATTGATATTGGTAATCTTAAATGGACAATAAGCAAGTACGTTACAGACAAACCAGTCGACGTTGACGGTGAAACGACTAACGAACTAGAAAGTTGTATTAATCTAGGATGGAATGGATCCTATATTATTGACTTTGAATGTCCTTATTATCTTTGGTTATTGGAAAATCTCTAAGATAAATATAGTAACGACAAGGAATTTGTAATGTTACTAATTGAACTTCACGAAAAGAAACCACGTAAGCACGTAGCCTTTGCATATGGCAGGATGAACCCACCAACTGTTGGTCACGCACAACTTATGAAAACTCTTGCATCTGCTTCTGAAGGTGGAGATTGGTATCTATTCCTTAGCCACACACAAGACGGTAAAAAGAATCCCCTAAATTGGTCAGAAAAAGTTTATTTCCTACAGGCAATATATCCTCAATATAAAGATCATATTGTTATGGAAGAAGGTGTTCGCACAATAATGGATGTTCTACAGCAATTATATAATACAGGTTACACTGATATTACTATGGTAGCTGGTCAGGATCGTCTACTAGAGTTCAAAGTGCTAATAGAAAAATATAACGGAGTAGAAACTCCTAAAACTTATTATAAATTTGATACTGTTAAGTTTGTTAGTAGTGGAGCACGTGATCCAGACAGTGACGGTATTACTGGAGCTAGTGCTAGTGCCGCAAGAAAATCAGTATTAGACGATGACTATGCACAGTTTGAAAAAATAACTGGGTCAGGCAAATATAGTAAACAATTATGGCTTAAACTTAAAAATGCTATGAGCTTAAAAGAAATGGGTGGTGTAGGAGTAGTTGCTACTAATAAGAAAATGGCGAAAGATCCGAGATATTCAACTTCGATGACTCAAGATGTTGGAACTAATACTTTTATGAATAATCTTAAGGCTCTGAAACTAGCTGAAAAAGAAAAATGAGCCATCTTACTGTAGAAGTACACTGTAAAAAACCAGAATGGGTAGATAGTATGGTCGAACAGAATATTGATAAAGACCCAAGTCAACTTACTGATCTAATAGATACTTTTACAAAACCCAAATACAGACTTTACATTGATAACGATCTAATAGTCGAACGTGATTTTATATGGGACAATGAGACTTTTGTTAAAGAAAAAGTTGATGCTACAGTAACAAAAGGTACGCACCAAATAAGAATTGATCCAATAGTAAAAACTCCTGTAGGGAAACATCCTATAGAATTTAATCTAGGTGAAATACAAATACCAGCTGGAGAAATAACTGAATCATTTAAGTTATACGTAAACTTTGAACAACGATAAATACATTAAAGGAATTAAAGGAAAAGATCAATGAAAACAAAAGAATTTTTAAAAGAAAAGTATGAAGTTTTTAATACAAATGATGATCATACTGATCATGAAGTTAAAATGGCTAAAACTCAGCTTAAAGAAATTGTTCAGAATGCTGTGGAAACCTTCCAATTGGTAAAACAGGTCAATGAAAAAACAGGTCTACCTGGATGGGTTCAAAGTAAACTTACTAAAGCTGATGACTATATGACTTCAGTAAGGAAATCTCTTGAAGGAATGGAATATGATCGCCAAGCAGATCAAGACGCTATGGATTATGAGAATGATATTAATTTAGGTGATCGAGACGATTAATGTTAATTAAAGATATAATGATTAAAGAAACATCATCAGCAGGAAGTACTTCATCAGGTGCTATTGCTACTAATGTAGCTACAGGTGACGGTGCAGGATGGGGACTTAGTCCATTTATGAAAGATTATAAAAAAGCAGAAAAGAAAGCTAAGAAAAAAACTAAATCAGAACAAATTATTAAAAGAGCAATGAAATAATGGATAAATTTCATAACCAACTAAAAGTTAGCTTTGCTAGCCAATACGCATTTGCTATTAAAGCACAAAATTTCCATTGGAATGTAGAAGGTAGTGATTTCTATCAACTACACCTACTGTTTGAAAGAATATATGAAGAAGCATACGGAGCAGTTGATGACTTTGCTGAAAACTTACGTAAGGTTGGTGCATATGCTCCAGCTAGCTTATACAGATTCTCAACACTATCAACAATTGATGATCAAGTTGCGATACTAGATCCACGTTCGATGATAATGTCACTATTAGATGATTGTGAAAAGATGCAAGAAATAATGAAAGTTGTTTACACACTAGCAGAAGATTTAGGTGAGTATGGTCTGGCAAACTTTTTAGCAGAAAGACAAGATGCATTTGGTAAGCACGCTTGGTTCTTACGTGCTACTTTAAAGGGAAAGTAAGATGGATTTTAAGAAAATATTAGGAAAGTTTAATTCAATTGAACCTATTACAGAAGGTAAAAAGGATACACGTAATATGCCATTAACTGATGTACCAGGGTCAGGTCCTGAGTTTACTGGTTATTGGAAAGGAACTGATAAAGGAATGCCAGGTAAAAAATTAGTTGGCGATAAACATTCAAAAGATCAAGACGAGATGTTCCAACTATTTACTGATCCAAACAAAACTAATAAAGATGTTGATGATGCTGTTGATAGCATAATTAAAGATTTAGCTAAAGGAAAAACGCCTAAAACAAAAACAGAAGAACTTGCTGAAGAATATAAAGAATTCAACGAAGAAGAATTTAAAGATACAATGGAAAAACGTGCAAGACGTAAGAGTGATCGTCACCCACGTGGGCACGAACCTAAAGCACAATATAAAACAATTGAAAAAGCACACAAGCAAAAGAAAGAAGCTAAAGCAGTTAGAGATGTACACGCTGAAATAGCCGCTGATCGCTACAATGAAGAAGTTAACCTAGATGAAGCAGTTAAAGCAGATCTAGATGATACACTAGCTAACACAACTGATCCAAGATTAAGATTAGATATATTAAGAGCAATGGCGAAATATAAAGGCAGAGCAGGAGATAATCCGCTGTCTGCACTTGCTATTGAATTAAGTAAAAACATTGAAAGACTTGATAAAGAAAATGATGAAGAAGAGGCAAGCATTGCAAGACTTGATAAAGAAAATGATCAAGAACAAGTTGAAATTGCAAAACAGGCTAAAACAGATCAAAGACATAATACAGAAATAGCAAGTATGCAAGCACAACAACAAATTGATAGGCCAGAGACACCATTGGCCATTGAAACACACCCAGATAATACTTCAAAGAAAAGTCTACCATTGATGGGTGCACCAGGTGAAGGACCAGAGTTTACTGGCTATTGGAAAGGTACTGATAAAGGAGTACCAGGTAAGAAAATGGTAGGATCTAAGAAACCAACTTGGAACAAAGGATCAAAACCTATTACTGAAAAAGATATTGAAGAAGGATATAAAGCAATTCCAGAAGCAACACTTTCAGCTAAAGCTGGTCGTGCTGGCAAAGATCTAGGTAAACCAGGTAAGAACTTTGCTAAAATTGCTAAATCTGCAGGTAAAAAATATGGATCTAAGAAAGCAGGAGAGCGTGTTGCAGGTGCAATACTTGCTAAAATGCGTAAGGCTGAAGAGTCAATTCAATCTCTTAAAGAAGCAATGTTTACTCCAAGTTACGACTACAAAGGGTTTAAGTACGAACCATATGAAGAACAGTATGATGATGTTTCAAAAATATGGCATCAAGTAACAAGTCCAAAAGGTGTTAAGGTTGATATGGATTGGTCACCATATGATTATCCATCAGAAAAACAATTTCAACAATGGCTACACGCAGGTATGCCAGATCGTAAAGCTCTTAAAGATCTAGGTATTGGTAGTGGTATTGGTCCTATCGATGGTAAAGAGTTAGATATGGCAACATCAGTTAAAGAAGAATTAAAAAAAAAGCCTGAAACTGTTGATCAATGGGTAATATTTAATAAAGATAAACAGTCCCCCTATAAAGGATTTAACAGTAAGCAAGATGCCTACGAATATCTAATTAAAGTTATGGATTTTGATCCTCAGTATTCTGTATTACACAGTTCAGAAGTTGATGCAGGTTATCCACCTAGCGTGCCTGTTGTAACAGAATATGGTGCTGACAATGATGGTGCTCCTGAACGTGTTGGTGATCCTGTAGCAGATACTAACCTCAATAAAGAAAAGCTGTCAATTGATCGATTAAAAAAATTAAATCCAGAAATTGACACAACTAAAGCTGTTAGTGCATTGGCTAATGATGCAGAGTTGTCGACAATGGATAAAGATAGCCTAGCCCAAGTTGCAAAAACTCTTGGACCAGCTCTTAAAGATCAAAACGTTGTTAATTCTATAGAACAATCATTTAAACGATCAACTTAGTCGTTGTCATTGTATTCTGATTCTTCAACAGTCCTCAGAAGTTCTTTATCTAATTTATTAATAGCTACTTTAGCCTGAGCTAATGTTGTGTACATTTTAACTTTACGTTTGTTATTAATATATACAATAAACTTTCCGTCAGTATCTACTTTAATTTCTGCTTGAACATCGCCATGGAATCCAATATTTTTAGAAAATATGCTTTCTACAGCACGTGTTTCATCAAATCCTAAGGTAATTGCATCTCCGGCAGTATATAACTTAACCATTGTCTTATCGGAAATACTACTCTTATTAACCTTATGTACAATTAATCCACACAATCTAATATTATTATCAAATACCTGAATATATCCGTCATCGTTAACAATAAAGTCTTCGCCTTCATATGGGCCTTCATACGGTGTATCTAGTAAATTTACTAACTTTTCTTTAAGAGTCGTCATATATTCTATTCCTTACTGTTAATAATGCCACAATTATACACTCTTTCGTTAAAGATGTCAAGTCATTGAAAAGGTGATAAATATATTTTAATACTGGAATATAATGATATGTTACTAACAGAATTTTTTACAGAAGATGTTGCAATAGCTAATATGATTACCACAATGGATGGTGGAAATATTACCAACGAAATGGAAACTTCTGAATTATCAGATATATTAGATGCTAGAGCATTAGTTAAAGGTGCTATAGACGATCCAATAAACGAAAGACATTTATATTTCGAATTCCTAAAATACCTTAGAGACAATAAAGGTGTTGAATACAGTACACGAGTTCATCAAAAAGCGGCTGAGTTGTTGAAAGCTGGAAACACAATAATGAAAAGAGAAGAAATTTAATGGCAACATCACAAGAAGTTATATTCCAATATCTATCAGCTGGCGGACACGTTGTTACAGTTCCTCCTGGATTTAGCAATCAAGTAAAAGTTTATTTGTGGGGAGCAGGTGGCGGTCGTGGTACAAATACTGCCGGAACAACATCAAACCCAGGTGGTGGAGGTGGATATGCCGCAGGTATAATTACAGCAAACTCTACAAATGTTGTACAACTTTCAATTGGTAGTTTCGGACAATCAGCTAGAGGCGGTAGTGCAGGCAGTGCAGGTGGTGACGGCCATAACCCATTAATAAGTTTAACAGGTGGATCAGCAGGGTCTAGTAGTGGATCAGGTACTAGTGGATCAGGTGGTGGCGGTGGTGGAGCTAGTTCGGTATTAATTAACGGTGTTCCAATGTTAGTAGCCGCGGGTGGTGGTGGTGCTGGTGGAGGTAGTGGATCAGCAAGAGGACTTCCAGGAGGAGCAGGTGGAACAGCAACAGCACTTAATAGCACCTCGAGAGGGCAAAGCTCAACAAACAATTACGCTACAGGTGGCGGTGGTGGTGCTGGTTACCTAAAAGGTGGTGCAACAGGACTTTCAGTTGCTAGTAATGCTGGAGCTCCAACCGGTGGCCAAGGCGGACAGAATTATGCAAACTCAATAGTAAGAGCAACAACGCTTTCAAACGGATCAGGAACAGTCCCTGGTGGTGTAAGTACTGCATTATATCCAGATGCTCAACGTGGATATGCTGGCTACGATGGTTCTGCAATTATAGTCTTTACCAAAAACTTCCGTAGTTGGATCAAAGATGGCAGTTCATGGAAAGAAAGTAATAATGCTTGGGTCAAGGTAAACACTGCTTGGAAACAGATAACAGGTGCTTGGACTAAAGTCGACGGTGTTTGGAAAGTTATTTCAACAGTTAACTCATTAAATCCTGTAGAAGTAGCAACTACTCCAGGTACACCAGTTCAAATTAATATCACTATAGCGGCAAGTGCTAATAACTATGTATTATCAGATCAATTGGCAGGTACTTCATATTTCCCAGGAAAATCAATTATTAATCTTACTGTTAATTCAGGAGTAATAGTTAGTAGTGGAAGTTCTGGTACTTCGGCATTAAAAATCAACGGATTACGAACTGGTGATGTAATAAATTTATTTAATAAAGGTACTATCCAAGGTCGTGGTGGTACTGGCGGACGTGGTGGTGCATATACTGTTACCGGTAGTGGTCCTAACCCACAACTTGATAGTAAAGGTAACCCAGTATATGGTACTAGTAAAGGATCTACTACACGAACAACAAGTATTCCAGGACAAAGAGGAGTTCCAGGTGGTGTAGCACTAGAATGCCAATATCAAACAACTCTCGTTAACACTGGAACTATTGCCGGAGGCGGCGGTGGTGGTGGTGGTGGAGGTGGACCCACTGGAGGCCAAGGTGGCGGTGGTGCTGGATATGGATCAGGTGCTAATAATGGTACCGAATCAAGTCCTGGTGCAGGTACCGGTAATGGTGGTTCAGGTGGTGCTCGTGGAACAGTAGGCGGAGCAGGAACTAGTAGTTCAAATCCAGGGGGAGCGGGTGGACTAGCAGGTCCAGCTCTTAAAGGCATAGGAAAAATTACGATTACTACAGCAGGAACTATTGCAGGCCCACGAATAGTATAATTGAAATACTAGGTAAAAATCAATGAGTAAAATTAATATCAAGATCGTAGAGGTATCGCAAGATACTCACACCGTTGTGCTAAAGTATGCGTCTAGCAACAGCAAAAAAGCAATTGATGAATATCCAGCAGTAGCTTTTCAAACAACAAATTATCTAGTTAATAGTCTAGAAGAATTTATTGAAGCAGTACGCCCGGAATTAAGTTTATACGTACAACAAAGAGATATGGCAGAAAGCCCAGAAAATCCAGTAGATATGACTGGCTGGCTTGATCAAGAAATACAAATTGATTCTGTTGAATTACCTACATTACAACCACAACCAATTGAAGGTCTAGCAGATCCAGAGGTAAAACTTTGATACTAAACAATGCTGTTAACACTGGCCCTTTTATTTACTGTATGGCCTACTTCGGCCCACACGAAACTAATCAGTATTTCAACGGCGGAAACGGACATTATCATCAATGCCTCTATATTGTGCAAGGACAAGGCCGTGGCACTATAACAGATAAAGATAATAATGTAGTAAGTCAAAGAGATGATGATAGTCAAGGTAAGTTAATAGATCTACAAGCATTCAAAGATATGACCCATACCACAGAAACACAAGATCAACCATTGAGTTTAATATCATTTAATCCTATACCAGATACTAGATTACTAGATGTTGAAATTATAAAAGGTCCACAAACTAAAACAGTTACTGCCGATAAAGAAAGAGTCACAGTGGTTTGTATTACTGGTCCTATAACTGCTAATGGCAAATCTTTAGCTAGTTTACAACACGCTAAAGTGTTTCCGGAAAAGTCAGCTGAATTAAATCTTCCAAAAAATAGTATTGTTGCTTTAGTTTCTAATAAATGTTATAATTAATATATGGAATCATATGTAATTACAGGAATAGGAATATTCAACGGATTAGGCTCCACAGCGGAATCTAGTTGGCAAAGTCTACTACAGGGCAAATCAGCAATTAAACCATTTTCGTGGCCAGAAGATGACCCCACAAAGTTTCCTAACACACATTCAAGTTTAAAAACAACTATAGCAGGATTAAGTCCTAAGTTACAGAAAGATGACATACACCCAGAACACTTTGATTATGGTTGGCCAAATTGGGATCCAAATACCAGAGCTTGTTTAATGAGTGTTGACGAAGCTATCACAGATAGTAAATTAACTAGCAAAAATGTAGGTGTTGTAGTTAGTACATTTGGATCAGGTACTAGTTTAAGATTAGAAATATTTTCAGCACTAAACAATGGTAAGAAAAAGACAAGTCCTAAGAAAAGTTTAAATATTGGATTAGATTTCCCTGCCGCACAGGTAAGTGCGATTTATGGAGTAACAGGACCAAACACAGCAATGGACTCAGCGTGTACTACAGGATTGACCAGTATTGACCACGCTGTTATGACATTGAAGACTAATCCTGATCTAGATGCTATGATAGTAGGAGGCAGTGATCATATAGCAGAGCCAATTTATATGTATTGGTTCCAAAGTCTTGGAGCATTAAGTCCTACAGGCAGTCAACCTTTTGATCGTAATCGTAGTGGATTTGTTATGGGAGAAGGCGCGGCTACAATGATTATTGAACCATTATCAAAGGCCTTAGCCAGAGGTGCTGAGATATATGGGGTTATAAAAAGTACTGCGTTTAGCACAGTGTTTGTTAGTGATACTAGTCCTGATCCCGAAGGTATTGGTGCTAGGAACTGTGTAACAGATGCTTTACAGCGTGCTGATGTTAAAGCTGAACACATTGACTTTGTTAATGCTCACGCAACCAGTACACCAGCTGGAGATCAAGTTGAGTTTGACGCAATGTTAGATATCGTTCCAGGACGTACGATGGTCAGCAACAAAGGACAAATAGGACACACCATGGCAGGTGCTGGAATAGTAGAAACTATATATACTTTACAGAGTATGCGTGACAGTCAAGTACCAGGTACTGCTAATCTCCAAGATCCTTGTGGTGAGGGGATGTTATTACCTACTAGTAAGATCGATTTAGACATTAAATACAGTATAAAGAATAGCTTTGGATTTGGCGGACGTAACGCAAGTATGGTATTAGAAAGATATGATAGATAAAATTTTAAAATATATGGCTCCTAGTACAGCCGCAACTGGTATACTACAATTAAGTTTACCGTTGGGTATCTACTTAGGCATCCAATCAGGTGCCGAGTGGCATTGGTGGGCTATAGCAGTATTTTTCTATACCATTGTGTATTCAATGATTGGTAACAACATTGCCCTACATAGATATTTCACACACGCACATTTTAAAGTTTCAAAGCCTGTAGAATATTTCTTCTTATGGACAGGATCAATGATTGGACTAGGCGGACCTTTAAGTTATGCTATGACACACGTTATACATCACAAACATTCAGATACAAAATTAGATCCACACGGTCCTCAACGTGGTAAACGTTCTTGGTTAATATGGTTTCAAAAAACTGTAGATCCAAAAGAAACTCCTGTGTTTAGCAAACCTATCGCTAGACTAGGTAGAAAGTATGCTCTACTGCATAAATTTTACATACCATTTCTTTTAATTAACGCAGGCATATTATGGTTGATTGATTACAAGTTATTTTTATTTGTATGGTTAATTCCTGCTAGTGCGGCCTGTTGGGGTATAGGATGGGCAGTGTGGAGACAGCATTGGCACTTAGAAGCTAATAATTCACCGTTACATCGTTGGGACTACCTGTACGAAGGATTACATTTAAATCATCATCTACATCCAGGTGCACCTGATACAGCCGTTAATCCTGGTGAAATAGATTGGACATATCAAACCAGTAAATTATTCAAACCTGAATATAATTGGCAAGGGCAACCTAATCGTGATCAAATATCTGATTAAACCTAACTATATTTGGATGACTTTAATACAGTTATTACTGCCTGTATTCCTATATTTTAGTATTGGTGTCGAATGGTATTGGTGGCTAGTTAGTTTTGTGTTTTATTTCCTATATCTTTGCATAGGTAACAATATTGGTATGCACAGATATTTTAGTCATAGATATTTTGAAATGAGTAAACCTGTTGAATTGTTTGTGTCTTGGTGTGCATTTATGCCTGGACTTGGAAGTCCTCTAAGTTATGTTAGCATACATAATATACATCATAAACATAGCGACACTGAGCTAGATCCGCACGGTAACTCAAGAGGGTGGAAGAGCATATTATATTGTTATCACAAACATATAACTGGTGAAGATTTTGTTGTTTCTAGAAATTTACTTAAACTAGGGAAACAGTATCATCATTTACATCAATGGTATTGGTTATTTGTTTTTGCTAATGCTGGTATAATGTATTTGATCAGCTGGAAACTATTTTTATTTGCGTGGGCTATACCAGCAAGTTTAACACTGTGGGCAGTATCTGCAGTACTATTGTTACAACACGACAAAAAAGGTGCTAGCAATACCAGGAGTTATATGTGGTTCGGTTGGGGAGAAACCTGGCATAAAAATCATCACGATGATCCTGGACTACTTGACCATGGTCAAGGAAAAGGTATTGATTTAACATATCAGATATCCAGGATACTATCACGTTGATTACTAAAAAAACTACAGAAATTTATGGTAAAGGTTTAGAATTAGATCTTACAGCATTAACACGTGAAGCAAGACGTATTAATAAAAAAGTATGTAAAGAGCTAGGTGATATAGAACTGCCAACACAGACAGAAGTTCAACGTAAACTAAACAATCAATTAAAAACTGCACCTATGTCCAGTAGACTGCACGACTACTATAATGTATTTCTATTTCCAGAAAAAACAATTAATAAATTATACAGAAATGTGTGTGCATTCTTTAAAGAAATATGTCCATATGACGATGTCTACTATGTACACGCCTGGTTAAATTATCTCGAGAAGGGTGATACCATTCCATGGCACAGTCATTGGGGTAAACTTAGTGGAATGCCTAAAACATATGTAAGTAGTTTTTATATAAATGCTGAACCTAGTACTACAATTTATAAAGAGGCCGGAGAAGTAACTATTGAAGCTCCGAATAAGAATAATAATTTAACCTTATATGAAGATATAGGTGATGAACATATGGTTCCGCCATGGCACGGTCAAGGTACTCGTATATCGATTTCAATGGATATTGTTCCTTTAAGTTACATACAGGTAAGTCAAAGTCCACTTAACACTTGGATTCCCATAGTATAATATATATACCTACACTATAAAATTTAATAGATCTTATAAATAACAGTATGCTCGGACATACTCGAGTGCATATATTAGGAGAATTATTATGTCAGTAGAAACACAAGTCAAGGTTAACCCAGCGGCAACTACCCTACCTACAGAGGTAATTGGCAAAACGGTCACAATCTTTACAGTTGACTATATCAACGCAATTAATGCGTCAAGCGGTGCATTAGGTGCTCAACAAGCTGTTTTAAACACAGTTTTACAAATGGGTACAATCATACTAGCAGGACCATTAGGTAACGGAAACACAGAGCAAACATTCATGATGGAAGGTGATTTTGCGGCGGCACAACTAGCAACACTACAAGCTGATCTTAGATTACTTGGTACTACAGGTGGTGCTAAATGGTGGACAGCTAATGCGGCAAACGTAGATGTTTCAAGTTCTACAGTAACAGTTAAAACATTCACTATTGCAGTGTAAGGTTAGTTAACTTAGTAACAAAATTAAAAGTACTCTCCGGAGTACTTTTTTTTGGCAGAATAAATACACATATAATAAGTTTGGGAGAGCTAGAGTATGTATGAATATAAAGTAGATATAGTACGAGTTGTCGATGGAGATACCGTTGATGTTGATATTGATTTAGGATTTGGAGTATGGTTAAAAAAAGAACGTGTTCGCATCATGGGCATAGATACTCCGGAATCTAGAACAAGAGACAAAACTGAAAAAATATTTGGGTTGGCCGCAAAAGAAAGGTTGAAAGAACTGTTAAGTGAAAGTTCTATTCTTAAAACAGAAATTGATAGAAGTGGTGAAGATGCTAAAGGTAAATTTGGTCGTATACTGGGTGATTTTTTTGCACCAGACGGTCGTAAAGTAACCGAGATACTAGTTGAAGAAAATCACGCAGTTGTATACCATGGCGGTAGTAAAGATCTTATGGTAGAACAACATTTAAAAAATAGACAAATATTACTAGCAGAAGGGAGAGTAACCAGTCCTGACATAGCTAGTCCTTATAACCCAGAGTAAATCCTTGTAAGCTCTTATATCGATAAATACAAGATATGAGAGCAAACGACCTTAAAAAAATAACGCAAAACACTAAAATATATCTAGATATGGATGGTGTTCTTGCTGACTTCTTTTCTGAGTACAGTAAAGTAGCTGGTGTTAAAAACTATAAAGATATTCCACCAGCAAATGTTGATCCCGTTCTTAATAAACTAGTAGGCACTGATTTCTTTGCTAAACTTAAAAAGTTTGCAACAGCAGATACACTGGTTGCACTAGCAATAAAGTACACAGGTAGTTACAGTATTTGTAGTTCTCCATTACGTAACGACTATGCTAACAGTGCAAAATGGAAAAAGGTTTGGCTTAAGAAAAACTTAAATCCACAACCAGCAAGTGTTGAGATTACTCCAAATAAAGGAACCTTTGCTGTTAATGCTGATGGTAGTCCTAACATATTAATAGACGACAGAGGAGTTAACATAGTTGCTTGGCGTTCTAGAGGTGGTATTGGTATTAAGTATCAGGCAGACGAAGATAGCTTAGATAAAGTTGCAACAGAACTTGCAAAAATATTTGTAGCTAGATATCCTGTTGAAGAACCAATTAAAGAAGGTATAAAATCGAAAGCCGCATTAGGAGCATTAATGGCTGTATTAAGTTCTAGTCCTGCGTATGGCGACTCTAACAATGCACAAGATACTAATGTAATGCAGAAAGCATTAATTATTTTACGATCAATTGAGAATATGAAAGACTATAGTAGAGAAGGTGCCGAAGCAGAAGCACAACAGGAATTTAATAATATAATGAGAGCAATTCAGGGAATGCCAGATCAAAGTAAAGTATACCCAGTAATTAAAGATATTATAAAGCAGGACACCATCTAAATGAAAGCAACTGAGTTTATAATTGAAAGTTATCAGAGCAATGATGTGCTGAAGTATATTAAGCAACAACATCACGATTGGTCGGATAAGTTAGATTATGCAGTAACCAATCACTCCGAGTGGGATATGGATCGAGTACCTATGTCAATGGTACAAGTAAAAGACCATGAAGATGATAACGATCCATATGATCGTATTCAAGACTTTGATGATGATGCAATTGAACGTATCAGTAAAGAAGAAATACTAGCAAGACCTATTGTAATTGACCATAATGGTGTTATAATAGATGGGAATCATCGTGCTGTTAAGGCAAAACAGTTAGGTATGCAACGAATACCAGCATACTATCCAATTAAGGACGCAGAATGAGAGCGAGACAGTTTATACGAGAGTACTCCAGAGAAAAAACTCAGCAGGTGCACGGTGAGAAAATCATACAGGCACTACAGAGAGATAAGCAACCACGTGCTGATTTAGATATATGGAACTTACACTCACGTAGCAGTAGTTGGAAAGAACTACACCCCAACGACAAACAAGATTTGTTAAACAAAGTATTTGCTATCATCGAAATGGGAGATCCTACAAAAAATAAAGAATACAGTCAATGGTTGGCACGTATGTATTCAAAACAAATTATTCCATTAGAAGACATTAAAAGTAAAATGAGAGATGCACTAGAAAAGTATGCGACTCTCAAGTTAAGAAAGAAACTAAAGCCTGAACACAAAGACATTAATCAAATGAAACAGCCTGTTAATCTATTAACAGCAATGGCAGATTACAGTGAAGAAGACTTAGAAGCACCTGTTACAGACAGAGGTAGCAGTCGTGAAATATATCGTGACAGTGCAATTAGAGTTATAGTGCCTAAAGACAAAGCGGCGGCTTGTTATTATGGACAAGGGACTAAATGGTGTACTGCGGCACGTAGTAACAATATGTTTGACCAGTATCACAAGATGGGCGATATGTATATTATAATGCCTAATAACCCTAAGTACGAAGGCGAAAAGTATCAGTTCCATTTCCAAAGTGGACAGTTTATGGACGAGCAAGATCGTGATGTAGATATGTATAAGGTACTAAAACAGTATCCTTCAATACGTAATATTAAAACAATAACTGATTGGGCTAAACGTAAAACTATACCAGCACTAATGACTGATGAAGATTATGCTAAGTGGAAAGACGAAAGCAATACACAGATACTTAACAATCGTGTAATGCACGGTGATATGTATACCCTAAGTTTAAATCAACCAGGAAATTCAATAGATTCTTGGAAGATTAGTAGTAGTACTATTCAAATGTTGGTTGAAAAGAGTATGATGAAACAAGCTGAATGGTCAATGCTAGCAGGTACAGACTACATAGCCTATGGTTGGTTTGACGCAACCAGTAATACTTGTTTGGGTGTAACATATGCTGAGCTAGGTGAAGATCCTGAAACAGGAGTTCTTACTATTGATAATGATCAGTTTGAAAAGGCAGAAGGATTAAGTAATGAGCCTGAAGTTAAGAAGTTAGAAAAATTCTTAAAAGGTATGGTACGAATAGAAATTGAAGCTCAATCAAGCAGTTTAGCTGAAGAACAGTATTACAAAGCAGTTAACCAACTGTTGGATAGTTATGGTTATCCAATGTCAGTAACAGGATATTCAGGTGGGGAGCCAGAGAGAGCATAATGAGATATCAAGAATTTAAAGAAGATAAGTTTAACAAGTGCTACGACTATGCTGAACAATTATATACTCGTGCTAAACAAAAAGGACTAGATGCTGAACTGGTACAGGTAGCAGGGTATCAAGGTGATGACACACTAGCAGATAAGCGTTGGAAAGAAATACCTAAAAAATATTGGAAACACTATGTAGTTAAGATGGGAACAACTGTGCTGGATCCAAGTGCTAGTCAATTCGATCCCAATGCGGAAACTAAGTATCCAGAAAGAACATTGAACAAAATGTGGGACGAGCAGTATGTTATTAAAGAAATGTCACATCGTGAGGCAGAAAAGATATTAAAAAAGAATAACTTTCATAAAGAAAGAGCACACGGTAGTCACGAAGTATATAAGAATGACGATACCGGTGAAACATTTGCATTGCCACACAAGCATCACACAAAAGATTTATCTAAGGGTGTTGAACACGATTTAAAAAAAGTAGTTGCAGAAGGTGAAGACGATGCTGGCTGGTATCGTGGCATTAGTAAACAAGAAGCTGACAACATTAGAAAAGGTGGATTGCCAAATCCTAGTGCAGTTCCAATACCAATGGACAATGAAGTAATGGATTACTTAGGTATTGATGATGAAGAAGCGTTGGAACTACAGAAAGAAGTCGAAGGAACAGCAGTTATTAATGTTACTAATGATGAACAAAACGCAGAAGGCTATGGCGATGAAGTACTATGGTTTGAACGTAGTCTAATAGATTTAGATTTTAAACCCTATGGTCTTATTAACATAGATACGCTACAAAGGAATCCAAAAAGTTGGGGACTAGTTACACCTTGGGATGAACAACAATGAGAGCAAAACAATTTATAGTAGAATACGATAGAACTAAAACTGCACAGGCATTTGCCGCAAAGCTAGTTAATACTGCTATGGCTGATAACACTGTTCCAGGTGCTGTTAGGAAAAATATACAGGATAATATGACTCCTGTAGAAGCCGCTGAGATGATACTTAAAAATCAAATTGAAGTGGGCGATCCTACTAAACAGAAAAAGTATACACAGGCACTTGCTCGTATGTATGCTAACGGTTTAATCAAATGGGAAGACATAGGTAGCACAATGCGTGACTACTTGACTAAGTTTGCTACACTAGCAGTTAAAAAATTACTTAAACCTGAACACGCAGACTTTAATAGATTTAAAGATTTAAAATCATTCTATGATGCAGTTGATCAATATGAAGAGCCCGAAGGCAAAGAACAAAAGTCAAAAGGTGATGCCAAAGAAGTTTACAAAGACGCAAATGTGCGTATCATACGTCCTGAAGATATAAATGCCGCTTGTTACTATGGACAAGGCACACGTTGGTGTACAGCCGCAGACAGTAACAATATGTTTGATAGATACAATAGAGATGGCCCAATGTATATCTTACTGCCTACCAAAGCCCAACGCGAAGGTGAAAAGTATCAAGTACATCCACAGTCAGGACAGTATATGGACGAACAAGATCGTGACGTAGACGCAGGAGATTTAATAAAACGCTTTGGTGACGACTTTAGAGAGTGGTGGTTAACTGTAGACCCAGACCTAGGCGGACGTATAATATTTTTCCCTAATGAAGATGAACTTAGGAAAGCCTGTGAAGAAATTAAACAGCTAAGTTTAGAATTCTTAAATGAGGTCATGATGGATTGGGAAATGCAAGATGACGGATATTATGAGTATCTTCGAGACGAGGGCTATGTTGATGAAGAAGGTGAGTATAAAGATGATTATCCTGCATACACAGATTACAATGATTCTGCTAGTGCGTATTACGGTAATGTTTACAGTGCCCTTGATATAACTGTAGATGAAGTGCGTGAAA
>Ga0209535_1000524_pt1 | contig 27421 bp, 56 predicted proteins | sample LinPmetageLP28_FD_184041 | JGI IMG/M metagenome (GOLD analysis project Ga0209535, IMG submission 184041) | Marine viral communities from the Pacific Ocean - LP-28 (SPAdes) (version 2) | ecosystem: Environmental > Aquatic > Marine > Oceanic | place: Pacific Ocean | collected 2009-08-22
AAAAGATGGTGAGGTATATTGTAAAACAGCCATTCACATTCCCTGTATTAAAAAATATTTTATGGATGTTAACAAATGAGAATAATAGCAGGTCCTTGTCAACATGAGTCGTATGAACAATCTTTACAGATAGCTCATCATTGTGCTGACGTATGTAGTAAATATGAAGCTGAGTATATATTCAAAGCAAGTTACGATAAAGCTAACAGATCTCACATTAGCGGTGGACGTGGCAAGGGTATGAATGAAACTTTGGTTACATTCTTAGAAATGAAACAAAGTATACCTGACTTAAAGATCCTTACCGATGTCCATTCAATAGAAGATGTTAATGAGCTAACAGATAACTTTAACGATGCTGTGGATGTTCTGCAAATACCTGCATTCCTTTGCAGGCAGACTGACTTAATTGAAGCCGCGTGTAATACTGACAAGATTGTTAATGTTAAGAAGGGTCAATTTATGGCCCCATGGGATGTTAAAGGTATCCTAAGTAAGACAAAGGCTGCTAAAGAAACATGGATAACTGAGAGAGGAACTAGTTTTGGTTACGGCCGTTTGGTTAATGACTTCACTGGTATGCTCGATAACATCAGTTATCTTGGGAAAAACTTTGTATACGATGTTACGCACTCAGTACAATTACCTGGATCCGAGGGCACCTCGACTGGTGGCAATCGTGACTATGTTCCTGGTTTATGCCGTGCTGGCGCTGCACTCGGTATTGAAAGTTTTTTTATAGAGGTTCATCCTGATCCTGATAACGCTCCAAGCGATGGCGCTAATATGTTAAAACTAGATGATTTTGAAAAGGTGATAAATGACATCGACTGCTATTCTTATACCCGCTAGATATGAGTCTACTAGATTTCCTGGAAAGCCATTATGTAATTTAGGGGGAATGTCTATGATCCAAAGAGTGCATGAGACGTGCGCTCTATCTGGATTTCCAACTTATGTGCTTACTGACGACCAACGAGTGGCCAATGCTATTAATGATAGATGTACAGTAATTATAGATAAAAGGGACTTCAACAACGGTACTGAACGCTGTGCCGCAGCAATTGAAACTGATTTCTTATCAAAGTATAATTCATTTGTTAATGTCCAAGGGGACATGCCTGATGTAAATCTTGATATGATTAATAAAATGGCCGATGTTGCCAGATACGGATTGGCCACAGCTTGGACAGATCTCCCAGCTTCGTTGCAATCTGATCCAAATTGTGTTAAGATGGTACATAACAACTTTAGAGCTCATTGGTTTGGTCGTGGCTTGACTATGGGTGCTCATCATCTTGGCATATATGGATACGCTCGGGATATACTTGAAAAGTACGGTACCGTTGTAGACCGGTATGAAAAGAATGAGGGGCTAGAGCAACTTAGATGGCTCAATCTGGGATATGATATGCATGTACGTTACACCGAGTTTTTTGGCATGGAAATTAACACGCCGGCTGATATGGATAGCTGGAACAAGCGACATGAGGATTTAGGAGACTTAGTATGATAGCAGGTAAGGTGTGGGGTTCAACTGAACTTATAGAAGCAAATGGAGCATTAGAATTTCATCGTATTGAAATGAATAAAGGGGGAGTGTGTTCTAAACATCTTCACGAGTTTAAATGGAACGGCTTTTATGTTGAGTCGGGACGATTGCTTATTAGAGTGTGGCAAAAGGACTACGATCTTGTCGATGAAACTATTCTTGAGATAGGCCAGTATACTAAAGTCAAGCCTGGAGTGTATCATCAGTTTGAATGTCTTGAAGATGGTGTTGCATTTGAATTGTATTGGGCAGAGTTTAATCATACAGATATTAAACGTGAGACAGTGGGTCATGCATAAATTTATTTTTGATGTTGATGGAACCCTAACTCCCAGCCGACAGCGAATGGATAATGACTTTAAAGTTTGGTTCACTAAGTTTTGCGAAAGGAACGATTGTTATTTGGTCACTGGATCTGACCGTGAAAAAACTGTTGAACAAGTTGGTGATATTGTGTACAATAGAGCTAAATATGTATTCCAATGTGGTGGCAATGAACAATGGTGTGGCGAATCATTAATAAAATCTAGCACAATATCACTATCAACTGACCTTACAACAACTCTTAACAAAAAGCTAGAAGAAAGCCAATTTATATCTCACAATGAGCGTAGGAACCATATTGAGATTAGATCGGGATTAGTTAACTTCTCTATAGTAGGAAGACCTGCTAGTGAATGGCAACGAGCAAGATATGCGCAACACGATGAGCTTACTAATGAACGACACAAGATATGTGAAGAGTTATCATTAAACTATGAAGAGTATCAATTCTCAGTCGCAGGAGAAACAGGAATAGATATTACCTATAAAGGAATGGATAAGTCTCAGATCCTGGATGAATTTTCAGACATGGATAGAATATCTTTTTTTGGAGATATGACAGGGATTGGTGGAAATGATTATCAGATAGCTGCAGCTGTTGAGTCACGACTCAGTGGTAGCGTATATACAATTGATGGATGGCAAGATACATGGAACAAGCTAAAACAGTTGGAATAACATTCAGTACTTTTGACTTGCTACATGCAGGTCATATTGCTATGTTAAGAGAAGCAAAGACTGTATGTGATTATTTAATATGTGGTATTCAAGTTAATCCAGCTTTGGATAGAGCAGATAAGAATACTCCTGTTCAGTCTTTAGTTGAACGATGGACTCAGCTACAAGGTGTTAAGTACATAGATGAAATAATTCCATATGAAACAGAAAAAGATGTAGAAGACATCTTGACTTTATTCCATATTGATGTTAGAATTATAGGCAATGAATATAAACATGGTAGGTTCACAGGTCGTGCGACTTGTGCTGCTAGAGGTATAGAGATATACTTTAATAAGAGAGATCATAGATTTTCATCTAGTGATTTACGTCAACGAGTACATGCAATAGAAAAGGTAAAGGAAGCACGATTATGAGTAAGAATCCCCAAGGACTAGCGCAAGACGATAAGGATGTCGACTTAATGCCAGTCGTAGAACGACGGACACAACGGTTTAAGATGGGTATCGTAGGACATGGATATGTGGGCCAGGCTGTCGACTATGCCTTTTCAACTGAACTAGTCGATAAGTTTGTTGTCGATCCTAAGTATAGCGAAAATACTATATCTGATCTTTGCGAATGGCAACCGACTTGCGTGTTCATTTGCTTACCAACACCGTCAAAGGATGATGGTAGGTGTGATAGCAAACTCATAGACGAAGCTGTAATTAAACTTATTAATCAGACAGACGCTTTTATTGTCATTAAGTCTACTGTTCCGCCAGATGTTATCGATCGGTTATCACGCATTGATCAACGGATCGTATATAACCCAGAGTTCTTAACAGAAGGCAACTCTAAGGTAGATATGGTAGAAGCACGATATCGTGTAGTTGGTGTTCAAGCTCAAGAAGCTGCTGGTCATTTAGAGGGCTTATACAATCACTTTAGTATTGCTAATCCGGCGCAAATGATTACAATGTCACCAGTAGAAGCTAGCTTCTTTAAGTATGCGGTTAATAACTTTCTGGCAATGAAAGTTACATTTATGAATCAACTAAAACAAACTATGGATGACTATGGTGGAAGCTATAACCAGCTACAGCGAGCATTATCGGTGGATCCGCGTATGGGTTATTCTCATACAAAGATTCCAGGTCCTGATGGCAAAGCTGGATTTGGTGGAGCTTGTTTCCCTAAAGACCTGTCTGCATTCATTGCGTTTGCAGATAAGAAAACAGGTGTTGACTTAGGGCTACTAAAGAGCGTACAATCTATTAATAATGAAATTCGTGCAGAGTACGACATGGATGATCGGGAGAAAGCAAACAATGTCTCATATGATGGACAAACTAAAGAAGAACAGCAAGATAGCAACGACGGAAGTTCTGAGTCAAAGTAAGTTCTTTACAGAAAGAGATATGACTCCAACAGATGTGCCAATGATTAATGTGGCATTATCTGGATCCGTAGATGGTGGTGTTACTCCAGGTCTGACGGTTCTAGCTGGACCTTCTAAACATTTCAAGACTTCCTTTGCACTACTCATGGCAGGGGCATACCTTAACGCGCATCCAGATGCCGTTATGTTGTTCTATGACAGTGAATTTGGTAGTCCACAATCATACTTTGAGCAATTTGGTATTGATACGAGTAGAGTGTTGCACACTCCAATTACTAATGTCGAAGAGTTAAAGTTTGATATGATTGGCCAGCTCGAGGGCTTAGATCGAGATGATAAGGTTATCATAGTTATCGATTCAATTGGTAATATGGCATCTAAAAAAGAATTGGAGGATGCACAGAACGAAAAGTCTGTTGCTGATATGTCTCGGGCAAAAGCTCTAAAAGGCCTGTTCCGTATGACAACCCCTTATCTTACTATGAAGAGTATTCCCTTAATTGCAGTCAATCACACATATAAAGAGATTGGGTTGTTTCCAAGGGATATAGTTGGTGGTGGTACTGGTATCTACTATAGTGCAGACAATATTTGGATTATTGGTCGTCAGCAAGATAAGAAAGGCACAGAGATACAAGGATATCACTTTGTTATTAACGTGGAGAAAAGTCGTTATGTTAAAGAAAAGTCTAAAATACCCATCACTGTTTCTTGGGATGGTGGTGTCCGTAAATATTCTGGGTTGCTCGATTGCGCTCTTGCTGGTGGCTATGTTACTAAACCTGCTAACGGCTGGTATGCTACTGTTGATAAAAGCTCTGGAGAAGTTGGACCTAAAGTACGGCACGATGTCACTAATGACAAGTCATTCTGGGATCCAGTCTTTAATGACACAGATTTTAAAGAGTTCTTAAAGAAACAATACAGCATTGGCCATCAATCAATAGTTGATATGGATGAAATAGTGGAGAGTGTTAATGGTTAGAATACCAGGGATGTTGGAAGAAAACATTGATTATGAATTAATCCCTGTTGAAGAAGAGCATTGGCATATTAGAATAAAGCAAGGCAATTTTGTCGAATCTGTCATTAGCTTTGGAGCTATTAAAGTTAATGAAAAAACTGATAGTTTAAACTTTGACTTCAAATTACATTCATCTCCTGACCCCGATCTAACTGTTGACGACGAGGATCTACAGAGGTACACTGGGAAGATACTTGAAAGTGTAATGATTAATAATCTAAACACTCTGGAGACCAAGTGAACTTTAGAGAAATACCTGTATTTGTTACGCAAGACGAACGCGCTTATTTTTTATCTAAGATAACCGATACCGATTGGCATCAGCATCGATCTACTGCATCTGGTCAGCTATCTCCTTTACAGTATAAACGAATAGTTTATAGAGGAATAGAAGCTGGGTTGATGAAAATGGATGCCAATGCTATTCAAGATTGGCACACCGATGGTGTTAATCTGAAGCGGTCAACTGTAATCATTCACCCACTTACAGATAATTATTCTCCTTTCAAATCAAAACAAGGTGAAAGTGTTCACCCTATTATTGCTGACACTCAACAAGATCATGCTGTGTTCAACAATAATAATGTAAGAATGAATCTACAGATACCATTCGATGTTGATTATAATGATGCTTTAGACTATAATAGTGTGGTAAGCAAAACCCTCAGAAGATTTTACGGAGAATGAAAGTTAGTAAAGAAACTATCTGGCATTTTACGTGTAAATATTGCAAAGGTTTTTGGAGTATAGCAGTAATGGATGAATGGGTCCCTAAAAAGTTATTTTGTCCTCATTGTGGAGAAAGAAATTATGAGTAAATCAATTATCACATTATTCTTTTTAACGATGGTATTAACAGTTGTACTGTTAGGATTAAAAGGATGAGTAACATTGAACAAATAATTTTACGGAATATATTAACTGACGAAACATATATGCGTAAGGTAATACCTTTTATTCAGCCTGAGTATTTCCAGGGTGTACATAACCAGCTATTTAAGCAAGCTGGTAAGTTTGTTGGCAAGTATAACAAACTACCTACTCTTGATACTTTTAAGGTTGAGATAGATCAATCAGACCAGTATAATGATGAGCAATATTCCGCAGCAATGGAATTGCTTCCTACTATATTTACTAAAGAAGAAGCAGATGAGCAATGGTTAGAAGATACTACTGAGAAGTGGTGTCAAGACCGTGCAATTCATAATGCAATTATGGAATCTATTTCTATCATTGATGGTAAGCATAAAGATCTATCTAAGAATGCATTGCCAGATTTGTTATCAAAGGCTCTAGCTGTATCTTTTGATACTAATATTGGTCATGATTATATCGAGAATGTTGAAGAAAGATATGAATTCTATCATGAAGATGAAGAACGGATTTCATTTGATTTAGATTATTTTAATATGATTACAAAAGGTGGATTACCTAATAAGACTCTTAATATTGCACTGGCTGGTACTGGTGTGGGTAAGTCTCTTTTTATGTGTCATGTTGCAGGAAATGTATTAGTCCAAGGAAAAAATGTACTATATATTACAATGGAAATGGCAGAGGAGCGGATTGCTGAACGTATAGATGCAAACTTACTCAATGTCCCATTAGACCAGCTCCAGCATATTTCAAAGCCAATGTTGACTAGTAAAGTGGACGAGTTAGCTTCTCGGACTAATGGTAAACTTATCATAAAAGAATATCCTACAGGGTCTGCACATACCGGTCACTTTAGAGCTCTACTAAATGAACTAAAATTAAAAAAGAACTTTGTTCCTGAGATGATCTTCATTGACTATCTCAATATCTGTTCTTCAAGTAGAATAAAAGGAATGAGTGGTGCAATCAACTCGTATACATACATTAAAGCAATTGCAGAAGAATTACGTGGTCTTGCGGTTGAGTTCAACGTACCGATCGTATCTGCAACGCAGACGACTCGGAGTGGTTTTACTTCGTCGGATCCTGGGCTTGAAGATACGTCCGAGTCTTTTGGATTACCCGCTACAGCAGATTTAATGTTTGCTTTGGTAAGCTCAGAAGAACTTGAAGCTCTGGGTCAGATTATGGTCAAGCAATTAAAGAACAGATATAATGATCCTAATTATAAGAAAAGATTTGTAGTAGGTATTGACAAATCTCGTATGAGATTATATGATGTAGATAATGCAGAAGAAGGTGTTGTTGATGATACACCAGCATTTGATAAGTCAAAGACTAATGAACGATTTAAAGATTTTAAAATGGAGTAAAAATGTCACTTAAAGGTATAACTAATAGCAAAAAGACAAGTATTGGAAAACGTAATATTAAACTATCTTCTATGAACAAGTCCAAAAAACGAAGCTATAAGAAAGCCAGAGGTCAAGGATAATGCATGCGCGTCTCGTCTCATATAGCAAACCAACGGGTCGTATACACGCAGGAGATCTTGCGGACACGGGCCTTGACAACATCCAGGACCTCATTGCCTTTGCAGCCCGTGTCTCCAATCCAGCCAATCAAGCTAACACCAAAACAACGGCAAAGCTACTTGATTATCTCATCAAGCACAAGCACTGGTCCCCGTTCGAAATGGCCTCGGCCTGCATCGAAGTTGAAACAACAAGAGACATTGCCAGACAGTTACTCCGCCATCGATCATTTTCGTTTCAAGAGTTTTCTCAGCGTTATGCTGATATTCGCGATCTTGATAATGATTTTGTAATCCGTGAAGCTCGTATTCAAGACTTAACCAATCGACAAAATAGTACTAAGTCAGATAACATAGAACTGGAGGCATGGTGGGATGCACAACAAAAATTTATTCTGGAACACGTTAAACGAATTTATGCTGATGCAATCGCTAGGGGGATCGCTAAAGAACAAGCCCGAGCTATTTTGCCAGAAGGCAACACAGTCTCTCGCTTGTATGTCAATGGTACCATTCGTAGCTGGATTCATTATATCGAGCTGCGTTCTTCAAATGGCACACAACAGGAACATATGCAATTGGCAAGGGAAGTAGCAGGAGCTATTGCAAAGATATATCCAAAAGTAATGGAATTTGTTAATGACTGAATTAGTAATTCGGAATCATGATATAAAGAAAAAGCTCGAGTATGTTAGATCTACTGTCTGGAGCTCTAAAGCTATCAATTCAGAATACTATACACCAAGACTAAAATTTAAACCTGATGATGCTGATAAGGATGGTGAGAAATATCTATCTGAAGAGTGGTTACACAAGAATATGAATGATGATAACCATCAAGGCTTTCCAATGGAACATTGTTCATTGCCAATGCAAGGATCCACAAAAGACGACCCTCTCATAGAAGAAATATATCGATACAGCCGAGAGAATTTTATATACGAATTGGGAGCTAATTCAAGCGCGGTGTTCTTATTCTATCCTCCTGGTGGTTTTGTTGGTTGGCATACTAACCAAAACAATTCAGGATATCAGTTTATATTTACATACTCTGAAAAAGGTAATGGTTATTTTCAATATCGTGATCCACAAACAGAAAACATTATAGTAACAAAAGACCAACCAGGATGGAGATGCCACTATCATCATTTTGGCGAAGCAAAAGAAGATTTATTATGGCACTCTGCATTTGCATATGAGCCTAGAATAACTGTATGTGTATTGTTCAGATGGTGGGACAAACCACAATTGAAAGATCAAGTATTAGCCATGAAGGATCAATTAATAGAAGAAATTCAATCGGAGGAATAAAATGGGTAAAAAGCTATCTACGTTTTACAAAGATAATTCAGACGAACTTTGTGAATTGCATGTTGACTTAAAAGAAGAATTCTTCTATATTAAATATTATAAAAGTAAAGAAGCTGTGGGATACTTTCACTATGAAGAGTTTAAGAAAAACTCTTTAAGTTATGTTGAGAGTGCAGCTGAAAATTGGGCTCTGGGAATCAAAAAACTTGATCCATATTATGAAGGAACATTATTATAATGCCATATCAATCAACAAAGACATACGGTCATAATATAGGACTGTCTGCTTGCTTTAGACAACCTCTTGCTCACTCTCATTGTAAGTTCTTACATGGGTATAGCTTACAGTTTAAGTTTAAGTTTCAGGCAGCAAGTTTAGACGAGCGTAACTGGGTTGTGGACTTTGGAGGTTTAAAGCCTCTCAAAGGTTGGCTTGAAGATACTTTTGACCATAAGGTTGTTCTTGATGAGGCTGATCCTCACCTCGAGGACTTCCAGATCTTAGCTGGAAAGGGTCTTGCAGAACTTACTATTCTTGATGGTGTAGGTGTTGAAATGTTTGCTAAACATGCGTATAATAAAGCAACGTCACTGGTACAGGAAATGACTGACGGCCGATGCTGGGTCGTTAGTGTTGAGTGTGCAGAACATGGAGCTAATAGCGCAATATACTATGGATAAACCTGATAAGAAATATATTTACTCTGAGATCTTTCATTCTATTCAAGGAGAAGGACATTACACTGGAGTACCCACTGCATGGATTCGATTCTTTCTATGCAACCTACAATGTGACGGCTTTGGGCAGATAGAACCTACCAAGCCAGATACATATGAGCTTCCTTATAATGACTTTGATGCGACCTCTGTCGAGCGTGTAGAGGATCTTCCTGTATGGGATAAAGGATGTGACAGTTCTTATACTTGGTCTAAGAAATTTAAACATCTCATGGGTCAAGAGACAGGTGCAGTACTAGCACAGAAGCTAGTAGATATTATGAAGAATGAATATAATCCTGAGGGCTTCTTTAGGCATCCAGTATCTGGGCATCATAACCATTTGTGTATTACTGGTGGTGAGCCTCTAATGCGTCATGCACAAAATGCATTTTTGGATATATATGATACTCTTCTTAATTTGCCTGGTGGAAAGATACCAGAAACAAGGTTTATGGCATCCGAGAACTTGCCTTCGTCTATTACATGGGAGACTAATGGTACTCAGAAATTATCAGATGACTTTATTAAAGTAGTAGATTCTCCTATCTTTAAACCAGAAGCATTCTTCTCTGTCAGTCCTAAATTATGGTCAGTTGCAGGTGAGAAAGGTGAAAAAGCTATTAAGCCTGAGATTGTTAAGCAATATTATGACGTCTCGACTACTGGTCAGCTGAAGTTTGTTGTAGGACATCGTAAAGAACAGTGGGAGGAACTAGATGATGTTGTATCACAGTTCCGTGCAGCTGGTGTTAAGTATCCTGTATGGATTATGCCAGTGGGAGCTCGTGAAGAAGAGCAAAAGATAGATGCTGGCGCTGTAGCTAAGATGGCATTTGAGCGTGGTTATAATGTAGCCGGTCGTATGCATGTATATTTATTTGGTAATGCAATAGGAACATAACATGAAAATTAGTGATGTAGATAGACTATTAATACTAGTCGATGAAATTAATATTATGACTTCAAAAATTAAACCAACTGCTACTGGACATTTGCATACAGCAATAAGTGTGTTGGCAGAGCGTGTAGACGAAATTAAAAATCAGATTAAGATTAATACTACACCATGAAGTATGTAATTGATATTGATGGGACCATCTGTAAAGAAGTATTTCTTCCAGATGGCTCAAAGGATTATGCAAATCATATCCCAATGCCAGAGCGTATAGCTAAGGTGAATACATTATTTGATGCAGGGCATATTATTAAGTATATGACCGCACGTGGTGCCGTTAGTGGTATTGATCACTACAAACTTACTCACGATCAGCTAGTTAAATGGGGTGCAAAACATCACATACTTAGTGTTGGTAAGAAAGAACATTATGACATTTGGATAGATGATAAGGCCTTCTGGTCTGAGAGCTTCTTTAGAGAAACTGGAGAAACTTACGAATGAATTTTTCTAGTAAAATATATTTAGATTATGACGATATATTGTCTATGTGTCAAAACATAACATATGATATATCTAAGATAAAGCCTGATATTATAATAGGTATTACTAGAGGAGGGCTACTACCAGCGCTCCACATATCACATCATTTAGAACGCCCAATGACTACAATACAATGGCAGACTAGAGATGCAAATAAATGTGAACATAATAAAGCCGTCCAAGATATGATTGATACTGGAAAGATTGTTGTCTTCGTTGATGATATCAATGATACTGGACGGACATTTAGCGAGATATCTAAGGCATATCATTGTGAGCGGCCTAATGTACATTTTATCTCATTAGTAAAGAAAGTAGAAACAAACTATGATGCTACTGCAGCATTAAGTATAAAAGACGAAAGGTGGATAGTATTTCCATGGGAAAAGAAGTAAAACATATGACAACATCAGACCTTATAAAAGAACGAATTGAATTAGCTGGAGCTCGGTATTGGGCTAATGATAATATCTCCGAGTTCATGTCTGAAGATGATAAGTGGGACCTAATTGATGAGTTAGAAGAGAAGTTCCGTAGTGTTCTAAGCTCTCTAATTATTGATCAATCGACCGATCCTAATTCTATGGGAACTGCTCGACGCTTAGCTAAGATGTATGTTAATGAGACCATGACTGGTCGTTATACTCCCCAGCCACCCGTAACTGCATTTCCTAATGACGATGCTGATACTCGATATGGTGGTATGATTGTAGTACGGTCAGAGATCAGATCTATGTGTTCACATCATCACCAACCAGTTTCTGGTGTAGCATACATTGGGCTTGTGCCTAGCGTAAAGATGATTGGATTATCTAAGTACACTCGTCTTGCTCAGCACTGCGCGCGTCGTGGGACATTACAAGAAGAGTTAACTCAAGAAATAGCTGATGAGATCCAGAAACACACTGGAGCAAAAGATTTAGCTGTTTATATTCAGGGTACACATGGATGTTGTGAGAATCGTGGTGTTATGGCTCATAGTTCATTAACTCAGACTTGTGAATTACGAGGTCAGTTCTTTAACCCTAGTGTTAAGAATGAGTTCTTGGATTATATTAAGATGCAACAACAGTTTGCAGGCAACCGTGTTTAACTGGGAATATGGATTTGGAGGTAATCAAATGAATAGTAAATTAGACGGACCGTTAACTAGTGCATTTGAATCAGACATCACTGATGTTATTATGCAAGAGTTTATAACATATCGTAAACGTAATGGTATGATAATCAAAGAAACTACCAATCGAAAGTTTAATTCTGATGGTACAGATTACTACGATTGTAGTACTGTTCAACCATTAGGGCATGCCTTCGCGCAAATACCTGTTGATCCAGATGGATCATTTGATTCATAATGGCGTATGAGTTAATAACTCTACCTGATCACGAAGAAATTAAACCAATTCTTATGGAGTTATTTGAATCGGAATCTTACCAGTTTAGGAAATATTGGGATTCTTGCCCAGCTATGACTACAATTGCTCTACGGAACACTAAATTAAAAAAGTGTTTAATGAATACTGGATTAGATAAAATATTTTATGAGCAAACAGGTGAACACTGTTTAAAGAACAGCCTAGATCAAGGTTTGGGCAATGTTTGGATGAACAAGTACGATGAAAATTATTTCCAGGAACCTCATAATCATATAAGCAGTACTGGCCAGGAAACTCATCGCAAGTGTTTTGTATATTTTCTTGACGTTCCAGAAAATGAACAGTTGTTCTTTTTTTTAAAAGATGGTATAATAACATACATTAGAGAGAAGTCTGGCATGGTAGTAATATTTGATCCTGCAGACTATCATGGAGTTGATATGAATCCCAGTAATCAACAACGTAGAACAATATCTGGGAATATAGGAGCAATATTAAAAGATGGCGAATAAGCTGTTGACTTCATTTCTAAATTGGGGTACGATATATTCATCAACTGAAGAGGATTGTTCATGAGGAACGCTAAGATTAAAGAACAGCAGCAGTTACAATTCTACACTGCTATTCAAGTAATGGACCGCGACGAGACAGAGCAGTATTGCAAAACTCTTATTGAGAACGCTCGCGCTCCCAATTACACACTAATTAATCAATTGCAAAATATGAAGAAAGATCGTATGGTACTTGCAATGAATAACTTTATTATGAAAGGCCAAGGGTATGGCATATAAGTACGCAATTTATGAATTTGTTAATGAAAATGGTGATGTTATCTACATTGGTAGCACATCAAAATGGACTGTGGGTGGTCTTGAAGAAAATCATAGGCAGTGGAAAGAAAAAGGTTACGGCTGGACATCGTTCCGTGAAGCGCTGGTTACTATTGGTCAAGACTGGACTGTTCGCTGGGCTCAGGAGCCTAAAGAATGTTCTAAAGAACAGATTGAAATTGAAGAAGGAGCGTTGATTAGATACTGCAAACCATATTATAATAAAGATATGAATCCATATGAATCATCTGTGGATAGAGGTCGTTATAGAGGTATTGCAGCGTGAAAAAAGTATTTAATCAGATATGGGTAACATTCAGAAAGGAAGGGGTACATATGTACCCTGCAGCAAAAGATGATCCTAAACTTGCTACTGGTGGCTGGGATGATGTTAGCTTTCTCGGTTACGCTCACCGTCACATTTTTCATTTTAGAGTGGGCATTGAAGTTTTTCATGATGATCGTGACATTGAGTTTATTCAGTTTAAGCGTTGGCTTGAGTCTTTATATTCTTCTGACATACTTTCCCTAGATCACAGATCGTGTGAAATGATATCAGATGAGCTAGCAACTACAATTAACATAGAATATCCTAATCGGGCTATAGAGATAGAAGTTTCCGAAGATGGTGAAAATGGTTCGGTCTCGCGTTACAAATAAGTATAAATAAAGACAATAATGGATACTTTATTAAATGGGATCAGATATGTTAAGTTTTAAAAATCATCTTGTAGAAGCAGATATGATGAAAGCTGCTCATGCCAGAGTAAAAAAAATGAAAAAAGGCTCAGACGTCTCTTTTACACATCAGCAAACTGGTAGAAAAGTTACTGGTACGCATGGTGGAGTAAAGATGATGGGTGGACGTCCTTATTTGGATGTACATACCACTAAGACTGATTCTGGTGGAGTCACTAGTGGCCTGTCGCGAGTTCCTGTACATCATATTCACTAATCTAGAGTTGACTAACTAATAGTTTTAAACTATACTGTAGGCAGATAACTTCTGCCTATATTCTTATTATGGAGATAACATGACTGAATTTGCACACATTACACCTACTGCATATCTTGACCTATTTGCATCAGGTCGACCATTTCACTTAACATTAGCACATCTAGTAGAACAAGATGAGAAGTATGCCTCTTGGTATTCTGATCGTGATACTTCACGTTCTATTATGCCATATGTTAATATTATGGATAACAGTGCTTTTGAAATGTACAAGCAAGATCGAGAAATGTACCCGTCTGATAAATTAATTGAGATGGGAACAAAAGTAGCAGCCGACTATATTGTAATGTCTGACTATCCTGGCCAAGAAGCTGCGCGTACAGTAGATAAGGCTATGGAGATGGCACCTGTGCTGAGAGATGCTGGCTTTGGAACATTCTTTGTACCGCAATCAAAAGAATATGATCTTGAGGATCTAATTGATGCATTTGATTGGGCTGCTGAGTCTGAGCATGTAGACTACATTGGTGTGTCCATCTTAGCTGTACCGATAGCATATGGTGTTGAGAAATATAATAATCTACAGCGATTCTTATCTCGTTGGAAGTTTATGGGAGAGCTACATGGCCGTGGGATTTTAGATAAGATTCGCAGCAATGAAAAGAAGTTACACTTTCTAGGTATGGTAGATGGTCCTAACGAGATACAATTAGTCTCGAAGTATTTACATTGGATTGATACATGGGATAGCTCTGCGGCTATATGGGCAGGCCTATGTAATATACATTTTGATAATTCACCAACAGGACTTATTGATGGTAAGAATGAAATAGAGGTTGACTTTGCTCATCAAGGAGCTGATAATAAATTATTAGGTATTGCTGCTCATAACGCGCAGTACATCGATCATTTATTGAAAGGTAGTCACATTGACTGGTAATTACAAATATAATGAAGATAAAGCTATGGATGCTCTCAAGGAATACCTTGATGGTACATATGGCCAACACTATGTTGGAGATGGAGATGTGCAAACAGTAGACTTCTGGCGATCGTTAGGATCGTTAGAGACTACAGCTCGCGATACAGCTATCAAGTATCTTGCTCGTTATGGTAAGAAGGGTGGTAAGAACCGTAAGGATCTTCTCAAGACTATGCATTATGTTGTATTAATGATGTATGCACTTGACTTAGAAGAGCAGAGTGAGTTGCCCCTACATAATGAGATTACTGAGGGCAAGCTCCAGGCTGAAATGATACGAGGTGGATTTGTATCTGCTGAACTAACCGGCCATGACATTAGAGGCCATGAAATGGAAGTGAAATACGATGAGTATGATTAATATTGGAGGAAAGAATTCAACTTCTTCCTTAACTAACATTAACTTTGATACAGATCTACAACCTAATGCTGTTGATCTTCGGCTGGGTAAAGTATTTGCTATGAAGCCTAGAATGTTTACTCTTGATGAAGACCAAAAGATTCACAGAGGGTCAGAAGAATTGGTTGTAGAAGCTGATGGATACTATCTGCTCAAAGAACAATCGTACGAAGTCATTATGGAGAATGAAATTCATGTTGGAGAAGATGAAGCTGGGTTTGTTATTACGCGTAGTACTCTTAATCGTAACGGGTGCTTCCTTACTAGTGGGCTTTATGATACCGGTTACCACGGCGTTATGGCTGGGGTATTACATATTAACGGTGGCCGCGTTCGCATTAAGCCTGGTACTCGTATTGGACAGTTTATTACCTGGAAAGCCGAAGCGTTAAGTAGCTATGATGGTGATTACGGAAAACATAAAGCTCACGATAAGAGATATGAGGGTGGTCGCCTTTAATGATTACAGTCGAGTTTGATATGGATGAGACTTTAATTACTATTATGGATGATACGGGTGAGTTGGAGGATGTATCAGCTTACCTATATGAAGATTATTGCCATATCAGGCAGTGGAACGAAGCACGCCAGATGTTTGAAATAATTACTTTAAATCCACAGATGTACTATAAATTAATGAAAGCATTTAGTTTACCTGAAGGTGCATATGTGTTAGATATCAAAGCAAAACCAAAACCTTTTATAAAATAAACTGTTGACCTTAGATTCACTTTGGTGTATAAAGAATATATCAAATGGAGGTTACCACATGTCTACTCAATTAAGAAACGTACCCAACTGTGATGGGCAAGCCGAATTAACTCAGACTAGGTTCTGGGGTGGCAATAATCGAAAGTCCTGTCTGCAAGTTACTCAACGCAAAAATGGATACGATACAGATGCTGGTGGCGATATGTTTAATTACTTGCAATTGACTCGTGATCAAGCAAAGGCCTTAGCTGCAGAATTGATGTTGTTCGCAGAATTAGCTGAGGTGTCAGATGAGTGAATTAACAGGTTATCAAAAAGAAGCTGCAGTAAATGCTATTGAAGAAATGTCAGAGTTAACCAAAGTATTGGCAAAGATGCTACGGTTTGGACGTACTGACGAAACTGGTAAACCACGTTCTACTCTGGAAGAAGAGTTGGGTGATGTATGCTTAATGATGGATTTAATTCATAAGCATTTTGATATTGATCCTGCTGATACTGAAGAGCGTAAGCAAGACAAACGTGATAAGCTGGGTGTATGGAGTTCTTTATATGGTTAAATGTGTTCACTATGTTGGCTTCAGAGGAGATGAATTCGTAAGAGCTCATCGCATCTGGGGTGGACCTGTGATCATTCACAAAGATTATGACTCTCGAGTTTTTAGCGAAGTTGGAGATTCTGATGTTGTAATCTTTGGCCCTAAACCCAAGTATAACGAATGGGTTTGGGATGCAAGTAGTGATGTGTAACTAAACGCTACTATATACTTTGTAAACCCTCATTGGCAGAGTATACCTTACGATACTGCCTAAACCCCCCTCGAAAGGATAATAAGTTGAAACTATTTACTACAGTGCTCGTGGCACTATTACTAACAGTAGGTTTTAGTACCTCGTTAGCAGCAAAAGATAAAATTAAAGTTGGCTTTATATATGTTGGACCAACAGGAGATCATGGTTGGACCTACCGTCATGACATTGGCCGGCAACAAGTAGAAGAAGCATATGGCAATCGTGTTGAAACAGTCTTTGTTGAGAGCGTACCAGAAGGTCCAGACTCAGAACGTGTAATGACTGATATGGCTCTCAAGGGGGCAGACATTATCTTTGCAACCTCTTTTGGATACATGGACTCAGTTCTATCAGTGGCTAAAAAGTTTCCTAACGTAAAGTTTGAACACGCTACTGGATACAAGCAAGCAGATAACGCTGCGAACTATGGTTTGAAACTATATCAAGCACGGCACGTTCAAGGTGTTATTGCTGGCATGATGACAAAAACTAATAAGATTTGCTATGTGGCATCATTTCCAATTCCGGAAGTTATGCGTGAAATCAACACTTACTATTTGGGTGCAAAGAAGATGAACCCCGATGTAGAGTTGAGTATTGTATGGGTTTACACTTGGTATGATCCAGCCAAAGAAGGCGATGCTGCTAAGTCCATGATGGAACAAGGTTGTGATGTTGTAGCCCAGCATACTGACTCACCAGCACCACTAATAGCTGCTGAAGAAGCTGGCAAAGTTGGTTTTGGCCAAGCGTCAGACCAATTTAAGTTTGCTCCTGGTGCACAGCTAACAGCTACTATTGATAACTGGGGTCCATACTATATTGCCAAAGTGGGCCAGGTACTTGATGGTACATGGGAAACAGGTGATTACTTTGGCCATATGAATGAAGGAGCTGTACAAATGGCTCCATTTACTAACATGCCAGCTAATGTAGCATTGGAAGCGCAAATAGTAAAAGATGCTATTTCAGCAGGAAGGCTACATGGCTTTACAGGTCCAATCAATAAACAAGATGGTTCTGTATTCTTAAAAGTCGGTGAAGTTGCAACTCGTATGCAACTTGATACAATGGACTTTTACGTTGAAGGCATCAAGGCTACACCACCGTCATGATCCCTATAATAGACTTAAACTCGGATGATGTTTTTAGTCAGGTACGCAAAGCCTACACAACAGTGGGCTTTGCGGTCTTTACGAACTGCTTAAATTCAAAAGAACAGAGCGACATGAATTGTTGGTTTGATGAAATGAAGTCGTTCTTTGACTTAGACATTGAAACAAAAAAGAAGTATCCCTACGAAGGAGATACTAACTTAGGATATAGTGTTGTGGGAGATGAGAATGTAGATCCCACTGCACCTAAAGATTTAAAAGAAAGTTTCAATTACAACAATACAAGGATGGGTGATCATCTATGGCCTAAAGATCTTCCAAACTTTAAATCAAGTGCTCTGCAGAGTATAGATATTGCAGATAAACTAACACTACGCATTCTAAAGATATTTGATGACATATTGGGTACAGGCACAACTCTAGTAGACGCTCATATAAAACCATACAACACTACCAGAGTTATTCACTACCCATCTGTTGTTGATTTTGATCTAGAACATCTTGAAGAAAATCAGATGCGTATAGGAGAGCATAGCGACTATGGGACTATTACATTACTTTGGCAAGTTAATGACGTCGCGGGGCTTCAGGTCCAAGACCTTAACGGATCTTGGCATCCGGTGCCTTATGCTACTGATGGTGTTGTTGTTAATATTGGCGATCTACTACAACGTTGGACTAATGATTATTTTAAAAGCACAAAGCATAGAGTGGTGAACAGTCACATCCATCTGGAGAGATATTCAATGCCACACTTTGTAGATCCTACACCAGGGACCATTATAAGCAATTTACTTGAGTCAAAACCTAAATATGAACCCATAGAAAGTAAAGAATACTTGATGTGGAGATTAGCTCAAAGTTATTAAAAAAGTTCCTTTTCTTCCAAATTAGCTGTTGACTTCTGTTCTACAATGTAGTATAAAAGGGGCATAGGAAATGAAAAGGAACTTTATAATGTTTAACGCAACTACAAATTACGGATACACAGGTAAGAACGAAGCAACTTTATCTGCCCTTGGTTTTACCGAAGAAGATAGTTTTGTAACATTTAAGCAAGCAATTAAATTGCCTGGTATAACCGGTAAGCAGTTAAAAGGTATAAAGAAGGCAGCTTCTCTGGTTCGGTATTCAAAGACAGAAAAAGAGCAAGATGAGACTGGCCAGATGCGTGCTAAGCCAATATACTTCTCAGTATTTCATATCGATGATATAATGTCTCGCTCGAGCTTGGGAGCCGTCTTGGATGGCATCAGAGCTAACCTTTAATGGCTAAGTTTTTTCATAAATCAGATCAAATAAAAACCAGAGGTCATTGGGCTTCTGGTTTTGAGTGGACTGTTGTCGGTTCAACAAATAACAAGTATACTGTAGAGATGTCGCCTTTAGGTTTCTATTGCGACTGTCCTGCGTTCAAAAAATGCAAGCACATAAAAAGTGTAGAGGAAGGATTTTGTTATGAGTCACCAGCGTTCGGGTAAGACCCATCGTGCAGCTGCTAATGATGGTATGCAAGATATGAAGATACGAAATTTCTTTAGAGCAGCCGCGTCTGTTCTAGATGACGAACCTGATAGTAAATTTTACTTTGAGCAAATCGTCGAGCATATCAATAACGGAGGAAATATTATGACGGACGATCCTATAGCCGTCCGTCGTATACTTGGTTGTTAAGTTCTAGAGTCCCAGTAGGTTTTACTCAGCTCTCCACGTAGTGCTGTTTCTCCAGTCCTGCGTACTTCAGTATAAACTTTATGCGTTCCATCAGTCCTTATACCACTTGTTTGCTTTTGCCACAATGGTCTAAACGGGCTAGCTGCCCCAGGGTCTGATGGAGAGTTATTATATTGCCAACCAGTAACGGCTCCGGCTCCATTAGTTACATTTACAAATGCCATAATAGCAGTTCCTTCCTATTTTTTAGTTTCACTCTTTTTAGAGTATGCTTGTGCACCAAAGAACGCTGCTACTAAACCAGCAATTGCTACAAAGTATGTTGGTGCAATATCACTTATAAGTTGTGACGCTGTGTCCTGCTCTATTATAGAAGTAATTAGTATTAGAATGGGGTATAACAACATTCCCCATAATGCAAACCACGCCATTGCACGAATTTGATCTTCCTTTTTATCATCATTATCATATCTCTTGAGCTTGTGATCAAACTCAGCAATATCTTTAGCGCGAGCCATTTCATCATCTGAAATAATACCATCGCCATCAGTGTCAAGATGAGCGTATATAGAATTAGGATCTAATATCTTGGGATTGGGCCCAACAACCTTTTTTTCTGCCATTGCTACTCCAAATGCGTTTTTGTTTTTAGACAATTATCTCTCATCTCTCCACAGTAGAGCTTCATCATATGCTTCTTGCGTTACCACACCTTCTGCTACAAGCCGTTCTCTGTTTACCTGATGTGCAGCTTGTGTGTCTTCTTTAGACCCACCCATATAATCTACACAATGACCGGTAGCTTTCATAACCTCTGTAACCATACGCCAACTATCAGATGATGCATCGTATACATTAAAGTCTCCTAGAACTCGGCCAAACTTACCTTTCATATCTTCACCATCTTTAGAAATCTGAGTTTTGAGAATAGCTGTCTCACCTAACAATTTAGTTAATTGTTCTTTAGCCGCAAGACCAAAAAGCTTTTCTACTTTATCTCTAGTACGTGATTCTGGAGTATCAATGCCCATAATCCTGACTCGTTCATCAGATAACACAATTCCAAACCCCAATTCAATATCCACATCGACTGTATCGCCATCGACAACTCGATTGATCCGTGCTCTATATTCGTACATATTCATTCCCATCATTGTTCCGTTTACACTATTTATAAAAAAAACAATATTAACCGTTGACTTTAAGTTTAAACTGTGGGAAGTTATAAGTATGAGCAGAATGATTAATATAACAAGTGGGGCGCTAACTATGTTAATACCAGCGATGATTGCAGCTGCAAGTATGATGGCACCACCTCAGATTGATCCAAAACAACATGAATGCTTGGCACTGAACATTTACCATGAAGCAAGAAGTGAGAGTTCAGAAGGTCAAATTGCTGTGGCGCAGGTCACATTAAATCGTGTCGATCATAGAGTGTGGCCAAATACAATATGTGAAGTAGTGTATGATCATAAACAATTCAGCTGGACCTTTTTAGTTAAAGATCATAAGCCGCATGAGAAAAAAGCATGGGCAGTTGCTAAAGTTATTGCGCGTGATGTAATGATTGGTAATGTAAAAGATCCTACATATGGTGCTGTATATTATCATGCAAACTATGTTAACCCATATTGGAAGAAACACGTAACATTATCTAAAGTTATAGGTGCACATTTATTTTATACATGGAGTGAGGGGGATGCTAAAAATGCAGAGTGAAATACCTATTGAGCTAGAATGTTGGATGTTAAAGAATGGAATTATGCCTAGTGAGCATAGACCAGCCAACCCTGATATCGTCTGGCCGGCTGTAGAGTCTGACCATGCCAGAGCCGTACGGACAGGCTTTTCTAATGGCTGGATGCCTACCTTTGTGGGAGAGGAACCCCCGTTCTAGTGTATGTTACTCCCTGTATTTCCGTCTGTAAAATTGATATACATACCCGAAGTTGCTCAGGGTGTGGTAGAACTATTGAGCAGATTTCAGAGTGGACAAAGTACACTGAAGAAGAACGAATGGTTATAATGAAGAAACTCGGCTATGGCGTTAGGAGAAAACGTGGCAAACGAATCTAAACAATTATGGAGACTAATATGATTAAACGAATTAAAAAGTTTCTTTATAATTGGATAACTAAGATACAACAAAACGCGAATGCAAAGGTACCAAAATATCTTGGCGGTAAGTAGTTTTGATGGCTAAAAACAGCACATAACTCTTATAAGTAGGAGTAATTTGAACCTACAACCTGCAAGGAATAAATATGACGCAGCTCATTGACCCACAAAAATTTACGGACTCAACAGACCTTTTAAGGTCTTTTTTTTTGGCCAAAGGCTTTTTAGAAGTCCACACACAGAATAGATTATCAATATTAGCTGCTTGCGAAGATCCGTTTAATGTAGCAACCTATAATTATGCTGGCCAGGTATGGCCACTTCCTCAAACAGGCCAGATGTGGCTAGAACATGAATTACTCACCAAGCCCTCTTCGAAGGGCTTTTTTTGTATCTCCACGTCATACAGACAGGAGCCCAATGCAATTCCTGGACGACATGATATAATATTTCCAATGTTTGAATTTGAGATGCCAGGTGATATTAATGACCTCAAAGCAATGGAATATGAATTGTGCGAACACATGGGGTTCAAAAAGCCTACCGAAAAAACCTATAGAGAATGGCAGCAACACTATGGTGTTCATATCAACTCAGAACTTACAGCACAACATGAACTAGCAATGCAAAATTTCTTTGGGCCCACACTAATCACAGACTTTCCAGAGATGACTAGCCCATTCTGGAATATGAGTAGAAATGAAGGTGGAGAGACTAGTAAGAAAATTGATGTAATCTTAGGTGGCATGGAAACAATAGGAAGTGCAGAGCGTAGTTGTGATGTGGAAATGATGCGAGATACATTCTACAGTATAACAGATGGTGCATACTCAAAGTTGTTGTTTGAACTATTTGGTAAAGAGAGAGTTGAAGCAGAACTAGAACAATTCTTTAAGTTTGATTTCTTCCCACGGGTTGGTGGAGGAATAGGTATGACACGTATGATCGCAGCACTTGATAAGTTAAAAGGTAAGAAGCTAATGGACAGTGATCCGTTCACATCAATGAATCATAACAGTTAAATAGTTTGGGGTGGTGAAACTGGCAGACACGCACGACTGTTTATCGTGTGCTATTAATAGTGGAGAAAACTATTTATATAGCGTGGAGGTTCGAATCCTCCCCCCAAAGCCAACAAGTAGGACCTAAAAGGCACAGTTGGATAAAAACTGGTTTCTGTGTTGCCTATTCATAGCGGGTAGTATAATATATAAAGTGTAGACGTTATAAAGGTTATATGGACCTCGGGGCGGTACCGAGCAGCTCCACCACAAACATACTAGCAAATATCTAGACACTGAACAGTTGTATTAATCCTTGCAAGGGCAGATTGTTAAGTGATGATTCTAGTTGAATTATATTATTGGTTTGATCTCCAAAATATGTTCTGAAGCTAGTATGTTTTTGATGGGGCTGAAATAGGATCGACATGTACTCTAGTTTACAAAACGTAAATGCAAACTCTAATTTTGCACCTTCTGGATTTGCCCTAGCGGCTTAATCACAGGGAGCTGGCCACTTGCTTAGCAACAGAAAAGTGGCACTTTATTATTTAACTTTCAATCTAGGAAAAAGAAATGAAACTAGCAGCACTAACAACAGCAGCAGCCCTCTTGGTTGCACCAGCAGTATCAGCAGCAGACCTCGGTGGCGGAATGTCCGCTGGAGCGACTGTAGAAGGTACATACACAACTGGCACAGACGTATTTGCTCTAACAGTGGATCCTTATGTAGGAATGACACTATTTGGAGTCAATAACAAACTGACAGCCAACGTTGATCTATTAGGTCTAGAATCAGGTTCGGCAATTGATACGTTCCAGGGTTTAGACTGGAAGTCAAGTATTGCAATGGGAATGGACGGCATGGAAGTCTTCGGTAAGATATCTTCCGACGCAGATCTAAAATGGGGTGATATGACTATAGGACTATCATTCGCTTTCTAAGCTCCAATTACTACTGGATAGGGTCACTCCTAAATAAGTGCGTGGGGGGTCATGGTTAACCCCTCTTTTTCATTTGAGGTTAATATGCACGTTGAAGTACTACAAGAAGTTGATCACCTTAAAATATTAGAAGAAGCCAATAGTATAAAAGTTGCGTTAAATAAGGGTTGGAGCAACATGCCTGATCAGGTAGGATTGCAAGGACACAAACCAGATCTGAACCCATTAACTGAATATGAAAACTCTTGTGGTCGGGTTCATAAAATGCAGTACCCCGAAAATTATTTTAAATATGATCTATGGGACATACCTATTGTTAATAGGATTATGGCTAAGTATGGAATGATAAGAACCAGGCTTATGGCTAGCCAGCCAAAGACTTGTTTGACAATACATGCAGATATGAGTAAACGAATACATATACCTTTAATGAGTAATCCAGAATGTTTAATGGTAATAGAGGATCGAGCATATTATCTGGAACCAGGCAAAGTATACTTAACAAATACAACCCTTCGGCACACAGCGCTGAATGGATCACAAACTAATAGACTACACATTGTGGGATGTATCTACAGTTAAAATATATATAAATAGACATGTTTAGTACAGTATGAGGAGAATATTATGTTTACAGCCGCTATAATGATGTGTTTAATGGATGTTGAAAGATCCTTTGAAACTTGTAGTGTTGCCTATGGCAAAGCTAAGTATAGAACAGAAGAAGTTTGCTGGGCATCTATTAATGTTAAGGTTCTATATTTTGAAAGATATCCTGAGACAACTAATGGACATGAAGTTGCTTATGCGAAATGTACTAGTTGGTTGCCAATATCGGGTAGCGGAGTTTAAGTGGCTTGGGTTCTAGTATGGCTGCAGCTAACTGCTCAGGGAATTCAATACTATCAGATAGGTACATATGAGCTAGAAATAGATTGTGGGAATGAATTAAAAAAAGCTGTAGTAATGATTACATCAGACCGAGAAATGATTCGTTGTATTCACATAGGAAAAAAAGAAGATGGATAAATTAAAAGGTTTAATAGTATTAGTAATGGCAGTAGGCCTCATGGGTCTGCTAGGACTGATCGTAGTAGATGAGTTTATGATGGCAGCAGAATTTGGTGGTGAACTGGATCAAAACATTGTAGAATTACTACAGATGAGTATTACAGGTATTATAGGCTTGGTTGCTGGATATGTTGGCGCGAGTAAGTAATCGTGTTTAGCAAACAATGTAAAAAACATATGAAAGATGCTGGCATGACTCGATGGCAGCATTTTAAGTTTGCAATGGGAATTGCATTTCAATTAGAACTAACAGCCTGCGCACTTTTTATTCATGCCATTGCTCCAAGATACTTTAAGACATATGGTAGTGAGAAAATTAAGGACCTATACCATAAAACAACTCATGGGGAGAAATAAGTTATGGATACCCTAGTACGAATGTTTGGTGATACTCTGTGGATATACACAGCAATAGGCGGTTCCATAATTGGAGCCGCTTTTTTAGCATGGTTTAGAAATACTCGCGCAGCATTATGGTTAATGGCTAAATTTGATAATCTATTAGACACAATGGTAGATCGTTTGGGCTGGAACTTTTTACAAGATGATCCTGAGGCCTGGCGTAAGCGATATCCTAAAGTGACTAAGAAGATTGATGATTTAGAATCTCGAATAAAGAATTTGGAGAAAAAGTGAGATGGCAAATAAATTGAATGACGGATCAGAATTTACAATACCCCTAAAGAACCTAATAACGCTAATAGCAATTACAGGTATTGCAGTCTGGGGATACTTTGGGATCACTGAAAGACTTACTTTTATTGAGCGCGAACTATCAACCCATTGGGAAGAGATTGAAGAAAACGATGACTGGATTGATGAATGGTCACCCCCAGCATCAGTTCAACAAACAACAAAAGATGTTCAAAAGTTAAAAACAGAAATGGAAATGTTAAGACTAGAACTAGAATACTTAAAGGCGACTGTATATAAAAAATGAAAAGGTACCGACTTTTTGTAGGTCATTATAATTGGCTACGTCAAGAAGGTGTCAAGATGTATGGTGAAGATCAAAGTCAGTTAGCATATTATGCCAAATACAATATGTTCAATTGTTTTTGGTGGGCATTAAGTAATAGTAGAACTCATAACTTAGATGGAACTTATCTCAAGTAAAAACCCGTCATTCTTATAAATACTAAGGGATGAAGGAATAAAACAATGATAGATCCGTTTACAGCTATTGGTCTTGCAACTAGTGCATTCAAAGGAATTAAGTCTGCCATAGATGCAGGTAAAGATTTACAAGATATGACTTCTCAGCTCGGACAATGGGGTAAGGCTATAAGTGATCTCGACTTCACTGCCCAAAAAGCAGAGAAGCCACCTTGGTGGAAAAAAATGGGTGGTGGTGTCGAAGCCAATGCATTAGAAGTTTTCATGCATAAGAAAAAAGCGGATGATATGCGGGAAGAACTCCGTGAGTATATTTCATTATACTACGGACCATCGGCCTGGAGAGAGATTGTCCATACTGAAAAAGAAATGAGAAAGCACCAAAGGGCTACTGTACAAGCTGCTATAGAAAGAAAAGAAGCAATGATTAACGCTATAATTATTGGTGGTATCGTGGTTGCCTCTGTAGGATTAGCCGTTACTGGTCTTTGGTGGATTGCAGATGCCAACGGTAAATTATAGTGAATGAAACTAGTACAAATAAAACGCACTCGTTGGGTATTGTATAATAGCCAAGGTTACATAATAATTATAACTTCATCATATCGCATTGCAATAAGTGTTATGCAATCAAATCCTAACTGTTAACTTATATACATAATGTATCCTTTCCACACAAGCAAAAGGAACACAAAATGTGTACACCTGAAGTCCGCAAAGAAGCCAACCGCCGCTTCTGGCTAGTTAAAGGTCATCTTATCCCCAAAACAGAATCCGACGAAACAGTAGTAGGCTATTATGACAGCTATTTAAAAAGGCTGTGGAATAATGAGTCTGGATGTTTGGAGGACTATGAAGAGGGCTTTGAAGCTGCCTATAAAGAAAGGGAGGCCGAAGTCCTTAGTGACGAACTCCTGAAAGTTGCAGTTCTAGGTTACGATTAAAATAAAATTTGGCAATCTTTCCAGAACCACCTCCAATAACAAAAAAACAATGGATAGCATTGTTGGTAATTGTTTTTATTTTATTAAATATGATGTCAAACGGCAAATTATTTAAATTAGCTGTTGACTTTAGTTCTATAATGTTCTATAAAGGGGCATCATAGAGGAGTTCATTATGATTATTGTGAAAGACATTCAAGACGCAACTACAATGAAAAAAGTTATATCTTCGATTGTTCGTCGTTCAGTTGCTTTTAAAAAAACCCCTGAGCAGATTCTAGTTGACCTAATAATGGTCATCGAAGATCTAGATAAAAATATTGAGCGCGAAGATCTTGCGCTTGATGCAGAATATTTACAAACACTAACAGAAGGGGCTCGTGCAGCTTGAATAATTTAAATAAAATAATCTTAACAGATGTAGATGGCGTTCTCCTCAATTGGGAGTTCGCCTTCAAGTGTTGGGCAGAAGATCGTGGATATAGGCTAAAGGCTGAAGCCATGGAATATGATATATCAGATAGATATGGCATCACGAAATTTGAAA
>Ga0209535_1000526_pt1 | contig 27396 bp, 35 predicted proteins | sample LinPmetageLP28_FD_184041 | JGI IMG/M metagenome (GOLD analysis project Ga0209535, IMG submission 184041) | Marine viral communities from the Pacific Ocean - LP-28 (SPAdes) (version 2) | ecosystem: Environmental > Aquatic > Marine > Oceanic | place: Pacific Ocean | collected 2009-08-22
TATGGATCACCTAATAGCAATGCCATTTTTAATTTGTTTGGTCCTGTTGCGTCAAGGTTATAAAATTCGTCGTCTTCATCTTTCACTGTATCAGGATTTTTACCGTGCCAACTCATTGTGACATGTAGTCCTGTGGAATTGTTTGTGCCAAAGTTTGTTTCACTCCAATCAAATAAACTTTTCATTTCTTTGAGCATTTTTTTTGGAGAATCAAAAACAGGTGATATAAGTTCTGCACCTGCACCTTCGTCTGCCTCTATACTGCTGTCAGTTTCTACTGCCCAACTTGTAGTTGTGTTAGTATCGCCATACTCGCCTGAGTCAGGATAACTATCAAATTCACTGTTATCTCTGATCCATGTATGTAATTCATCTGCGACACCTTCTACATCGCCACTTGGTCTACTGTAGTCATAACCATAATCATCAAGGAAACTGCTCATATAACTGTGGTTGTCATACACCCAATCTTCCATGCTGTAATCGCCTTCAGCAAGTTCTTTGGCATCATTATCAAAGTCATTTTCTTCTCTTACTGTATCATCCAACCAGGCTAAATATTCGTCTTCATATTCTTCTTCAACAAATTCTCTTACCCAATTAATATACTCCCAACCATCTTCTTGGCGGTTTTCGTATTCTTTAGGATCGGCTTCTTCAAAATCGTTCTTGTATACCTCTATCGCTTCTGAACTTGGACCTGCACCGCTATCTATAAAGCCATCTAAATATTCTTCATCTTCTTTGACTTCGTGAACTTTGTCTGAAACTAAGTCGTCTAAATATTCATCTTGCCCTTTACTGTACAACCAGTCCTGATAATCTTCATATGCTTGATCTGGTAAGTCGCCATATTCATATTCTATGTCACTGATGCTCATGTTGTCTACATCATCACTGGCTCCACCTCTATCCACATTAAAGAAAAATGTTTCTGCTTCAAATCCACATTTTATAGGTAGTTCCAACGAACCTTTTGCTATTGATTTATGATTGAAGTTTATTTCGAATAATGTAGGATCTGCTTCTTTGAGTAGTTTAGATCTTCTTTTGAATTTTGTTAGTGCTTTTTTACCTGTTAATTTTTTTAATATTTTTTTAGCAAGTGTGTTTTCATCTATCTCCATTTCACCTGCTTTTTTCAATATGGATTTCATTTGATTTCTTAGTGCAGGATCTTTTACAGCCTTTGCAATGTTTATATCAAAGCCTGATTTTTGTTGTAATTGATTTGGAGTAGGTTTTTTGCCTGCTATTTGATTACTAAGACCTTTAGCGGCCATCCTGCCATTCATGGTAGGGTCTACCATTTTGAGGCCTTTTGCTATTTCTTTTTCAGTTTCTGGTGACAGTGATGCAGGCATTGAATTTTTTGCATTAGAATTAGGGTCTTGGATTCCTTTATTGTATTCGTGCAAGTCTTTTATTTTCATCGTCTTCTATTCAACCTTGCTATTCTTTTACTTACCGGATTACGCCTTTTAGTTCTAGCGGCCTTCCTTGCCATTCTCTTACCCATTTTTGCTCTTGTCTTTTTGAGCGTCATTCTTTTCTTTAAGTTGATTGGTTTAGAGCATTGGCTTGCACTAGACACCATTCTGCCTTTGCGTGGACCACTGGTACATCTGACCTTACGAACAATTTTACTTCCTCGCTTGGCCCAGACCATTTTGGCCTCCATTACTTCTTCTACTTCAACTACTCTCATCTTAAAATAACTTAAATATTAATGCTATGATTAAACTAGACATTGTGGCAAATACACCTGCCATAATACCTACTAACCAATTTTCTATTTTAGAAAAATGTGCTTTTACTTCTAGTTTGAATTCTTTGATTTCTGATGTTACCTGTTCGATCCTTAACATGTCTGCAATAACTTGCGTTTTTAATTCAGGATCACCTGCATAAAGTTGCTCTGCTGGTTTTTTATCTAGATCTTTATCTGCCATTATAATACGTCCTGTTTAGAAAATTCAGTATTTACTGAACTTTTAGTATCAATAGTACCGCCATTTAATACAATACCATTTAATTCATCTTTCAGTGTGTCTAATGTGTGAGCTCCTTGTCTCTCAAATGCAAACTTAAATACCCATCCTGCACCTGTTAAACTTGGTGCTCCGTAGTCATCTAATCCTGCTGATGCACCGTCTACTGTGATAGGTGTGTTCATTAGCATTGGCTGTGCTCTCAAACTAATAACTTGTACCATGCTTTCAAAATCTTTTTGTGTATTATCTGTAAAGTCTTCTGTGGCAGTTATGTCTAATGACGTGAATAATGTAAAAAATTCTACATCACCTGTGAGTGTTTCACTTGATGTAACTAATCCACCTGCTTTTGTTTGTGCCATAATTTCTCCGTGTGTCTCTCTATAAGCATATTTATCATTTTGTGGTAATATTATGATTGATTTCCAACGGCCATAAAAAAAGCACTCCTAAGAGTGCTTTTTAAAGTTTAATTAAAACTAAAAACTAATTAAAATTAGTCTTTAAAGATTGATAAAACAGATGTAACTGCTCCGGTAACACCGTGAGCGTTTGATCCTTCTGCTGTATAGTCTGCACCTGCGCCTTGTAATGCAACAATAACTGCGTCTGTTGTTCCACTTACAAATGCTGTGCCGTCTGCTGTTCCAACACCTGCTACTGCAAAACCGTCAACTTGCATATCCTCAAGAATTGTTTTCAATTCTGCTGTTGTGATATTTGTTTTCGCAATATTAACGATATCTGTTTTTGAACCTAATCCGTTACCAATGCCTTGTCCGGCTTGGCTTGTTTCGAATGATACTAATGCCATGATATGACTCCTACTATTTCTGCGTTATAGAAAGTTTTTTTAACTTAGATCTATAACTTGGTTACTTTTATTTATCAAAAACCCATAAAAAAAGGGAGCCTAAACTCCCTCTTTTATTAAAGTAAATGTCTTACAATACAAATGTTTTTGCAACAACTGTAGCACTTGCTAAGTTGATTCCATCAACTGTGCCTAATGCTATAATAACGTCTTCTAAGTGAGCCGCTAGGGTTTCACTGTTTGATCCGTCATAAGTATCTGCTCCAAACTCACCTTCTAACATCAAACTCATGTTTACGTTTGTGCTATGTAGTGGTCCATGACCTAAGATGTTTACACCTTCGCCTTGGATTGCTTCAAATACTGCCTCAACTGCGCCTGCTGGTCCCATTGAACCGTTTACAGCCGCGCCAAAGTCTAAATCTACTAATGTTACTTCTTTGCCAATAAAGAATTTTTCTTCATCAACTCTATTTGGATTTGCTTGACTTAGTCCTACTAATGCCATTTTTATCTCCTAATTAATGTCTGAATTTCTTCAGTCGTTATGTTTATTTATCAGAATAATTTACTTCTGTAGTAAATCTTTGAACTTATAGCGAAGGTTCGCCATGGTTGCATTTGGATCTCTAACAAAGTTAGCGGCATATTTCTTAGCAGTTTTTGCCGCTTTCTTTATGCCTAGGTTAGGAAGAACTGTATCGTAGTCTCCCAAGCGATCGTCTTGATAATATCTGTCATGCTTTAGTGATCTACCGTCTGAACCTGTTTTGAAATCGCCGTCGTTACCAGATGATCGTTGTCCCCTACCTCTAAGTGCATCTGTTCTTGCCTTTGTTCTTAGATCAGCGGCTGATCGTTTGTCAGGTTTTGTACCAGGTTCAATATCTAAGGCTTTTAATTTTTTCTTAAACTCTTTTTCTGCGTCTGTTTCTTTTTCTGCGTCTGATCGTGGGTCTGCTTTTTTCTGATTAACTTGGTCAACATAGTCAACACCAGTGTTTCTAGCATGACCTGTATCTTTACCTATATCGGCTTTCTGTGTATCTTGACCTTTTTGCACACGTTGATTGTAAGCCGCCTTGGTATCTTGGAAATCTTCGCTTATTGATTCTGTTACTTCAAATATCTTCATAATACTATTTATGACCTTTTTCTACTTTGCCAGTATGCGGCAACGCCTGCCAAGCCTGCCGCGGACTTAGGCCCTAGTCTTCCGCCTGTTATACGTGGACCAAATTCTGCACCTACATAAGCAGAAGCACCTGCTACTGCTAAACGTTTAAGTGTAGTCTGGTTTGTAGATTTATCTAATTCTTTGTTTGTTGCATTTGCTAATTTATAGTTTCTTTCTTTAGCAAACTTGTTTAATGTTTTATATAAGTCACTTCTTACTGCTTTTGCTCTCATTATATGCAACATTTTTGTAACTGCTAATTGTTTTTGTCTATATTTTAACTTAGGCCAATCAGAAATTAGTCGTCTTACATTCTGTATTGACATGTCATTAAGTTTTAATTGTCTCTGTAAACGTAAAAAATAATTTGCATTTGGTAATTGTCCTTTTGCCAATGCTATCATGAATTGATGTAACAGTTGATCATTAAACTTATAATTCTTTTTGTATTTAGAATTGATAGTGTATGCAATCATATATAAATCGTTTGCACCTAGTCTACTTGCACGAAACTTGCCGTGTCTTACACTAGCATTAGCATATTGAATTGCAAAAGGCTTATATTTTGTATCGTGTGCAAACATATACACCATCATTGTTGTTATCATTAGCAATTCTGCTATATCTTCTTTTTTGTATGGTTGGAATCCATCAGTAGTTCTGTACAATCTACTTTCTTGTAATTCGTTTAATAGTTGCAGGTCCATTATGCTCCTGGTCTCCCTGTGCCAAAGTTTTTTGCACTAAAGTCTAATCGGTCAACTAACTTAATTGCATTACCTATATGATCAACTGCAACAAATCCTTCTTCGCCTGTGACATCGTAATCGCCATCTTGGTTTTGTACAAATGTATCAATTTGTTTTACGTTTGCTAATTTGCTAACTATTAATTCTTTTGCTCTAATTAGTTCTAAATATACTATGTATGCATTTTCAAGTTCTGTTTGATTTTCTTCTATAAATTTTATGCCTTTTAACATAGTTTCTGCTTTCTTAACTTGATTGGCGGGCGTTTTTAATGCATCTTTTGCCTTTCTCATTAGTTCTTTGTAATCTTTTATGAATGCTGTAGCAAATGCTTTTGGATCTTGTTCAAACTGACCTTGATCTCTTATAATTTTATTTACACTGGTTTTTAATCTGTCCTTGATAGTTACACCAAACTCACTGTTCTTTAAAAATTCTAAATCGCCTATTGCTAATAATTTTTGATTTGCATTTTCTATAGAATTTTTTAAATTTTCTGACTCATCTTTTGTTAATGTTACTTGCCCTGAGTAATCTTTTATAATTGCATCTCTGTACCATACACCTGCATTACTGCCATTGCCTAATCCACTTGCATCATAACCAAATTTTGCACTCATGTCTGCTAGTGTTGGGCCACCAACATATTCAGTGTGAAAAACTATACCAATCTTTGCTGATAAAATTTCTTTTGCTAAGTCGCTGTCTGCTGGTATGGCATATATAATTGTATTTGGTTTGAATACAATAAAGTCTTCGCCTTTTATTGTTGCATTTTGTATATCACCTTCTGTAAATAAAAGGTCTCCTTGTATAACACCTGTGATATTTAATTTTTGTAGATGTGTAAATGCCTGTTCTAGTTTTTGTTGTAGTCCTGGTGCTTCGTGATTTACTTTTATATCTGCTAAACTTTTATTGAGTTTAGGATTTTTATTGAATACACCTTTTGTACCAACAAAAAATTGATTGTCTACTGGATCTATGCCTGCAAATATTGCCGGGGCACCGTCCCATTTGGTTGTTAAGTTAAATTTTGTTTTGGCACTACCTTTAAGCATCTCATAAAAACTTACAAGATAGTTAATTGCTTGTTTGCCACCTGGTAAGCCGTCATTGAATATTAGATCTTCTAAATGTTCTAAATGAGTATTTTTGCTTTCATCGAGTCTATGATGAATTACACATTCAGTTAAGTATCCTTTGGTAAGATCAACTGCTTTCATTATATTGCCGCTGGATCACTTCCAAGTGGATTACCTAAGCCTGTATCTCCTGGATCACTTCCAAGTGGATTACTTAGGCCTGTATTTCCTGGATCATTGTTTTGTTGACCTTGTGGCTTACCCATATTATTCTTCTGTAATGGTATTCCATTAATTGATATAACTGCTGTGCTTTGTATTGCAACTGTACCGCCACCGGCCATCTTAACACTGAGTTCTGGTACACCATCTCCATCTGTATCGCCACCTAATTCTGAAATAACTTTACCTGTCGCCTTTTTGCCATCTTTTGTTAACCAAATAACAGTATCATTTGGTTTAGGTGGATTAACAGCATATACGTTTGTCCAATTGCTTTGTGCAGTTTTTTTGTTTTTTGCTCTTTTGATAAGATTATCAATATGACCACCTATTCTTGCTCCCATGACACCGCCTATATTACCAGACTTTGCCGCCTGTCCGGAACCTGCTTGGGACACATCATTTTTATCAAAGTATGCTCTTATCTTGTCTCCAAACTTTCGATCTCTATTTGGGGATAATCTAGCACTTAGGTTTTTACCAAATGCTCTTCTTACAAAGTTTTGGTCTGCTCTAACAAATAATCCTCTACTTGGATCAAATACATACATATTATTATCAACATCATCAACATAAAGTTTATAGTCTATACCGTCTACTTCTATCTCGGCATGTGCTTTTGTAGGATCTTTTAAGACATCCTTCCATAGAACTTTATCGCCGTCCTTATCTAATGCGGCTATTCTGTTTGCTGACTTGCTTTTATCTTGTTTTTCTAGTAATACTTCAGTTATCTTCATTTGTTTTAGACCTTGATTCTTTGATAATCTGTACGCCTTTCACAAATCTTTCAGGCCTGTTGCCTTTAATAGAATTGATTAGACGTCTTTGTAGGTCTAATGCTTCGTTTTCGTCGAAGTTTTCTTGAATTAATTCAATCAAGTTAAGAGCACTTTTGATAATATGATTACCTCTAGATTCTATAACATTTAACTTGTCTCGTTCTGAGACTATTGAATTTAATTCTTCTAAAATTGATCTGTGATTTAAGGACATTCTATCTCCGTTTAAGCATATTTATCTATTTTACTTCTTCTTGAGGAGATTCCTTAGTTCCAAACCTTGTTGAACAATGTCTACACTTTCATTTGTGGAGTTTTCGTCGTCTCTTATTGCTGATGAACGTTTTAATGTTTCAGTCATTGTTATTGTATTAATTGTATCGTATGCTTCTTCATCTTCTTCTAGATCTTCAATTCTTAATGTTTCAGGACTAAATTTTAAGTCTACTTTACTGCCAACACCACTACTAGAACGTGTTTTCATAAACTGTATTTGATATCTACCACGTTCTCGCATAGCATTACTTGTAAATATACCCACAACATTATCTGCTGTTTGTATTTTACTAATACCACCTGCAATATGACTGTGATCAAACTCTATTTCTTCTACAGCACCTCTATTCAACTGCGATGCTGTAACTAAAAGTATGTTTAATTCTACTGCTAAGTTACGCAATTCCTCAGAAACATACTTATCTTTAATAAACAAGTCACTTGGCGACACTTTTCCGCTAATTGGCATCATTAAATCTAAGTAATCTACCAATAATGCGTCAACTTTTACGCCTGTTTGTATCTCATATTCTCTAATAAATGATCTAATATCGTTAGCATTTACACCATTGCTCATCTGTTTTATACGGAATTTACCTGCACCTTTGCCTTTCATTACTACTTTTAAGTGAACATCATCCATGTTTTTCATTACATCTCTGGTTGCATACCCACTAACCATGGCATCAACCCGCATACTAGTCAGTTGTTCGCTTAACTCTAAAGTTAAATATACAGTATTAAGTCCTGCTTGACTCCAATTTACACCTAAGTTCTGTAAGAACAAACTTTTTCCTGCGCCAGATCCACCTGCAAATACTGTAAGTTCGCCTCTGTTTAGTCCACCATACAGTTTCTGATCAAAGTTTTTCCAGCCTGTGCTGATTGCACCTGCTTGATCTTTGATCCATTGTAGTCTTTCTTTAGGATTTTCATAGTAATCTAACCCAAAGTCACTAACTAAGCCAACTCCACTTGCTTCTTTAATAAGTGCTTCAACACTACCATAGTCATGTTGCTCTAATAAATCTGTACTGTCTAGTATTGCTTTTTCTAATGCTTTGTGTCTGCAGAAAGTTTCAAACTCATCCATAAACCAATTCATATGACTGTCATGTACATCTTCGACTGGCTTTAATTCTATGCCGTTCACTGCTTCTAGTTGTTCTAGTGTCGGAATACTAGCATATTTGTTAGCATGGTCTTTTAAAAACTCTACTGCTTCTCTGTATTTTCTATTAAACATGTAAGGCTCAACGATATTGTTTACCCTTACGAATACATCAGGATCTGTAACTAAGAATCTTAGAAACAGTTCTTGTATATCTTCGCCGTAGTCTTTTATATCACTCATAACATTTTGCTCTGCACTTCAATTTTAATTTTATTTGCGACAGCATATTTAATTATACTAGATAATGTTAAAAGTCTGCCATACTTGGTAACCGCATCACCAACATCTTTGATGTCTGTGTGCCAAGGCGGGAAACTTACTTCCCACCCTAGTTCAGCGGCCTGCCTAATTAAGTCTTTGCCCGGTGCATCTCTGTCAGGACAAAGTATTACTCTTTTATTTAACGAATTTATCTGTTGTATCTGCCTTTCGTTCATGGTATTACCTAACACACTAACACCATCTATTAGGATAGCATCTATAACACCTTCTGTTACTACCACAATTTCTCTATCTGAGTATATGTATTTGTCTATATTAAACACATACCCTGCTTGACTGTTGTTTATATACTTAGGAGTTTCTTTTGTAGGCGGGTTTATGTGCCTTCCTACATACCCTACTACTTCTTGGTTATAGTAAAATGGTATTATCAGTCTGTTCTTCAACATAAAGTCATCACATATAAACAGATCATAATTTGTTTCTAACAATTTTCTCTCTTTAGCATAAAGCATTACGTTCTCATGTGTTACATTATGAGGCAAATGTGGAACATCTCTTACATCTGTAACTTTAGGCAATGCTACTGGTTTAAACTTTTCATAATTAACAACAATTTCGTCAGTTGTGTTATCAAATTCTTCTATTTTCATTAGTTCCAGTACAAGTTTCTTTACACTTTCGTTAGTTGCACCTAACTTTACTGCAAGGTCTTTGTACTTTTTACCAATCTTTTTACTAGGACTCCAGCCTGTAGAGAAACCACAGTTAAAACAGTTGTATGCAATCTTAGGACCTGTTGCAATTACGCCTGCTCTACCTCTTTTATCATTGCACATAGGACAATTAAAAGTTACCCAACCTGCAGGTGTCTTTTTATGTTTGTGAGGCAAGTGAGATATTAGTAACTCATGTACCTGTTGTATTGCGTCAGAGTGCTCCATTGCTGTTATTATACAAGATTAGATGTATGAAGTCAAGTCAAAATCTATCAGTTTTATATCGTCTTTGTATTTGTCTAATACTTTTTGCTTCATGTCATTAGTATAAGCATTTACATCTTCTATTATGTCTGCCGGTTCATTGTATTCTTGGCTATATTTTGTATCGAGGTTAAGTGATTGTTTTAAGAATGTACTTATGTTTTCTAAATGCACAAACTTATCTATTAATTTTATATTATTTTGGTATGTGCCAGTCCATGTAGGTTCATCATAGAAAAGATCACTGTTTACAAAGTCGCTAAATGTAATATTTTCGTATTGTTCTGGATGTACAGTTTTACGCCATCTGTATATACTGCGTTCTCTTGTAAACGGGTTTCTCACAAACATAATGTTTTGTAGGTTTTGGTCATATTCCTTTACATCTAAAAAATGATTAGGTGCAATATAGTCTAATAGTTTATGCTCAAACAATATTTGGCCCAGCCAACGTGTACCACATCGGGTAGGAAATACAAAGGCGTGAATACCGTTGTTTAATTTATGCATAATGCTATTTAATTTCTGAGAAGAATCTTGCTGAAAGTTCCTGAGTTGCCTGTACCAGGTGAATATTTAAATCTTAAATAATTAAAATTACCAATAAAACTATAGTAAGTAGGGCCGGAAACATTTGCCATTGGAATCCTTTCTAAATTGTTGACTACTGGCACACTTGCCCAATTTGAATCATCACTTGAAGGTGCTTGTAAACTTAAACTGCCTTCTACAAAAACATTTCCTGTAAAGGTAGTTGAGTATAGTCCTATTGTATGAGTTGCATCTCTAAAGTTTTTATGCTGGTTGCCTTCAAATGATCCACTTGTAAATACATTTGCGACATCGCCGTTGTTAGTATTTTTAGTTTGTGTCCAAACGTTTGCAACCTGTGTTGGTATGGGAGAAGGGTTTGCATCGTTCTTGACAATTAAAGTACAAATAATACCGTTATTATAGTCAGAATATATTGGAGTTTTAGTACCGTCTTCAGCAACATTTTTAAATGACACTTTGTATTGGCCTTCTACAAGAGAATTCATATCTTCTTCTGATAATTTTAATTCTGCTGTACCTTGATTCAAACCAGGTTTTGCAAAACGTGTTAGGACTTTTTCATTAGTGGAATACTTTATTATGTCCGCTTGTATTTCGTCGTTGTAAACGTTTTGTTTCTTTCTATCTTGGTTTTGGATAGTTATGTATATAATATTATCCATTCCTTTGTGTACTATAAATTCTTTTCTGTTCATACTTTTGTTATCCACATAAAAATTTTCCTGCTTCTTTACAAGATTCAGGGTGTTTGTTTGATACATTAATAGTGTTAAGTTGCTCATACATGCTCATTCCTTCTATTATATTTATCTAGAGAGGTATAAATAAAGTTATGCAGGACCAAAAGGAAATACAAGAAAAGTTTCCTTTCTTTACTATGCTTACTTATGGTGAGAAAGAATACTTTGGTATAGTTCAAAATCAAGACAATGCGGTTACATCATTCTACGATTATAATGTGCTAGTAGCACCTGAAGATAAAAAACAATTTGTAGAATTAGGTGAAACGTGGTGGTGGGAAAGTAATCGGCAAATTCCTATTGATGTGTTTTTATTTAATGAAATGAGAGCGTTCAGAAATTGTTTAAAAACATTTAATAACAAAGATATAGAAGTTTTGTTTGGTCCAGTGACCAGTATTCATAATCTAGTTAAGAAAAGAATTAAAAGAAGAACAATCCAATTAGTCAAGAAGGCTGACTAACTTATTTAATTGAACAATTATTGCCATGGCATAACTATATGCGTGGGACTTCTTAAAGGAGTAAGTTTCATTGTCACCTTTAATCCAAACATCCTTTTCAATTTCTTCCCAAGTCTTACCAACTAAATGTCTTTTGCCTGGTCTAATCATTGCAAGAATCATTGCTAGTTGATCAATGTTTGTAGGTTTATGTTGGTTAACAATATCATAGTGATTACTAATATGGAATAATTGTTCTACAATTTCTTTAGCACCAAACAAATCCCATACTGGTTCTTGATTACATAATCTATCTAACTCTTGTTCTGATTCTATATTGTTGTACACACTATTGTTTAGTACATCTAATTTAAAGTATCCTAAATCATCTGCTACTTTATGATCAATATTACTTAACTCTGTAACAGGATCATGGGGCACAGGCTGTATATAAACGCCTGTGTTGTGTTTTTCCATGCCACCTGGACGTTTGATACTACCCTTGACATGCCTAAGCACAGACAGTAACTTATCGCGGTTAGCCATATCGATGTCTACATCAAAATCAATCTTCACTAAACAATAAACTCCACTCTATTAATTTTTCTTTTTTTACTGCCATACGTTTTTGTATTTGCTCCTCGGTTACAAGGCCACCGTCTTTAAGTATTTCCAGCATACACATTACATCGCCAATTTCTTCTTGTAATTGTTTGTAATCACATGGTTCATCAAACCTTATCATTTTACTACATGCTTGTATAAGTTCTGCACATTCTTCCATTGTTATAACTAACATTTCTTCTCGTTTTTTCATAAGCCTGATGCCTCCGCTATGTCTTGCACTAAATTAACTTCTTCTGTGTTCTTTAAAAATATTCTTCTCCAAAACCCTGGGTCTGCTATATCTTTTATTAGTTCAACTTGTTCGCTGTTAAAATTACTCCACAGATCTTGACCGCTTTCACTTAAAAATAAAAACCATGGCGTAATTTTGCCGCCTCTAATATGATAAACTGCTAGTTGTGGAGATACCTTTCTAAAATAATCTGACCAGTCTTCGCCTTTTTCTTCTGCCCACGCCTGCATACATTTTACACTTCTTTCGATACCTCGTTGTGCTGGTTCCTTTTTAATTAATTGTTTTAGATATACATCATATGTAGCATCTTTTGTCCAGTCTGCTAATTTTACACTTTCTCTAATCAAGTGCTCTGCATAGTTTTCAGGTTCTAATAAATCTTCTTTAACCATCTTTCTACCAAACTTAACAAATCCTTGATAATATTTGCTGTCTGCAAACTCATCATATGTTTTAGTTTTTGCATTGTGCATGTTTATTTCATAAAACTTTTGGAATGTTCTAAATGCCAATCTTACATGTGTTAAGTCTTTGTCTGTGTGGCGTCTTTTCTGTACACACATATGAGCACTTAAAGTTCTTTCGCTCATAAATGTCTTTTTGCAATATGCACATGTCAGGCTCACTTAAATATTTCCTTTATTTCTTTGTCATCTAAGCCATTAACTTCTGCTAACACTTTCAAATCTTCTTTTGTATTAATACTTAGCAATAATTCCACTTCATCATTCTTTGCAAGTGGAAAAATTTCTCTAACTAATTCTTCTACTTTATCTTTTTTTCTTTTTGCTTTGGGGACTTTTACAAATGGATGAAATTGACTTTTGCCCACTCCTGCTAAACACATCAACTTCCATTGCAGTTCTGGATGCTTACTTACGTCACTCCAGTTAGTATTCATAAATTCATTTATCATTACTAGATAGTGACCTGCAAATTTACCTTGTACACTACTAGCATATCGCTGAGTCATCCACAAGTTTAAACTTTTGCGTTGTTCGTCTGTAAGATTAGTATAGTAGTTGTAGTCTTTGCGATCTACAGCAGACATTATATCTTTTATTTGTAGTAGCGGTTTCTTTGCCATTATTCACCTTCGTATTCTATAAGGGCACCGGCGTTGTATCCTTGTTCAGTTATTTTAGCAAATCCACCTAAGTCTGTCAAGTCTATTACTGCCAATACTGTGATATTTTCTTTTGGCACATTAAAATTTTCATGTATTAAATCAGCACATGCTATTGCTGTACCGCCTGTTGCTATTAAGTCGTCCATGATAACAACTTTATCAGTTTCTACGAACTCTGTATTTTTTTGAATTTCTAAACTTGTACTGCCGTATTCTAAATCAAAATCTTTTTTGTATGTTTCGTTGGGTAATTTACCTGGCTTTCTTGCCATGATAAAAGGTAAGTCTAAGTCTCTGGCAATTGGGGCACCAAACACAAAACCTCTACTTTCTATACCAACTATTTTTGTTGCTTTAAAAGATAAGGTTGTTAAGTCTACTAGTGCTTTGTTAAATGCTAATGGATTTTCTATGAGGCTTGTGATGTCTCTAAATTGTATTCCAGGTATAGGAAAGTCAGGTACTGTCCTAATTGCTTGTTTTAGATCTTGCCAAAACTCTTTCATTAAAATAAATCAATTTGTTCCCATGGCATCGATGTATTACCAAAGTGTCCATAGTTTGTTGTGTCTGCTAATTTAATATTAAACAAATTGAATCTATCTATAATACCTTTTGGTGTTAAGTCAACCTTTTCTCTAAGTTCGTCTGCCAAGTCAGGCCTGACCTTGCCGTCAGCATAAACATACAAACTAGTTGGTTCTTTGACACCAATAGCATAACTTAGTTGTACTGTACAGTTATCTGCTTTGCCACTTGCTACCATATTCTTTGCCAAATATCTAGTCATGTATGCCGCTGATCTATCAACTTTAGTGCAATCTTTACCTGAAAACGCACCGCCACCATGTGGAGCATATCCACCATAAGTGTCTACTATAATTTTTCTACCAGTAAGTCCAGTATCTCCATCTGGACCTCCAATAACAAATTTGCCTGTTGGATTTATTAGGTATTCGGTTTCGTCATCAATAGGTGCATTTGCTTCTTCTAATGCTTTAATTACTAATTCTTTTATGCCGTCTTGTACAGCATTTAAACTGAACTCTTCTGTGTGCTGACTACTACAAACAACTCTACTAACTCTTACAGGATGATTAACTTCGTCATATTCCATTGTTACTTGCGCCTTGCTGTCAGGACCTAACCATGAATATGATATGCGTCTTTCACTTGCTAAGTATTGTAATATTTTGTGACTGTAATATATTGCACTTGGCATATATGTTGGTGTTTCTTTGCAGGCATATCCAAACATAAGTCCTTGGTCACCTGCACCAAAGTCATCTGTGCCTAATGCTATATCAGGTGACTGGCCATGTAATTCATTATAAATTTTTAAGTTTTCCCAATGAAAACCATCTTGCTCATAGCCAATTTCTCTAACTGTACCTCTAATAATTTCTTCAATGTGTTCTTTGTTAATTGGTACAGAACTTTTATATTCGCCTGCAACTGTAACCATATTTGTAGTTACTAATGTTTCAACCGCCGCTCTATGACTGCTGTTGCCTGCTATAATATAATCAGCAATTCTATCTGATATTTGGTCTGCTATTTTGTCTGGGTGTCCTTCTGATACACTCTCACTTGTAAATTCGTATGTCATAAATCTCCTTCTTTTACAAAGATACCATCAACCATTGTGCCTTTACGGTCTTTGATATCATTCCATGCTTGTTCTAAACAGTCTTCAATTGTAAGACCGTTTCTTTCTGCTATGTTAATTAGTACAACAATCATATCACCAATATCATCTGCTACATCTTTACCTTTACAGATATTATCACTTAGTTCGCCCATCTCTTGGATAAGTTTTGCTAACTGATCTTTGTCTGTTGCTCCGTCAATAAGGTTTCTATCATGGTGCCATTGTGTGATGTTTTTAATTAAATGATATGCTGTTGCCATGCTGTGGTCGTCTGCCATTATAATTTTCCTTCTTCTCTCATTTGTTCACGTATTTTAGTTGCACTTATTTCATGTGTAGCATTATCAAACACTTCCTGCTCAATTTTATATCCTACATCACGACCATAAGTAATGTTTAAGAGATTTGGTACAACCTCTATTTTTACTTTACCAGCAAAATTATATAAACTCTGTTGTAAGTTTTCTATAACCTCATGTGCTGGAAAAGGATTCTTTTCATCTGTTGGCATATCTCTAACCATTAAAAACACTTGATTGTGTTTAGCCAATGCTCTGTCAAAAAGTGCTTGGTGTCCTGGATGCCAAGGTTGAAATCTACCAAGCATTTGTGTAGTGGGTGCCTGGTTGTCCCATATAAATCTTTGTCCAATTTCATATGCAATAATTTTAGCATCTATATCACCACGTTGTTTTTGAATATTATAGTCTGTTGCTACAGGTCTTTCAAATACTTTATTAGTATCTTCAAATCTACCTGCTTCTATTGTGTCTACAAATATTTCATAGTCAGCAAAGAATTTATTTCTTGCACTTTCAAATGGTGCCACAAAATCTGCTATGGCAATCTTGCCTTCTAATTCAGCATTTATACATAAATCAATCATTCGTTGATTTTGCCTTAATCTACCTTCTTCAGAAAAGTCCCAATCGTCCGCTTCTTCTCTAACTTTATCTGCGTTGAACCAGGCAACACTATCACCTAAATATTCAACTAGTCGTTCTGCTAGATATGTTTTACCACTGCCTGGTAAACCAAAAATTAATACTCTCATTCTTCCTCGTTTTGCTCTCTTTCCCAATCAGAATTTTCATCAAATTCGGTTAGATAATCTTCGTCAAGTTCGTCATATTTTTCATATGGATCATGCCACTTTTTATTTAACCAACCAACTTCTGCATGATAACTTTTACCGGTAGTATCATTGTAATCGTATTCTGCGTCAAGTTCTTCCTTGTTGTAGTATATTCTATCTACTAACTCCGCTAGGTTAGTTTCGACAACACCAACCCCTAATTTATATGGATCAAAGTCCTCGCCGTCTGTTTCTAAAAACCAAACTCCAAAGGTTCCTTTTTCACTGCTCATAAATGCTAATACTGGTACATAAACATTGCCGTCATCATCTTCTTCGCATACCATTTCAGGTTCTTCGTTACCAAAGTAGCCGCCTTCTCTACCATACATATAAATGGCTTCGCCTTGCCATACTTCTTTTTCGTAGTCGTAATCTTCTGAACCATCTGCTGGAACTTCATATACTGTAAAGCCACCATCTGCATAAGGACCATTAAGATGCTCTACATCGTCGCATTCCCACATGTAGTAATCATCTCTAGGAGGACATACACCTTCAGGGTCTTCATGCTCTTCACTTTCGCTTGGTTCTGGTTCTTCCCAGTCATCAAATGATAATACTGTATCAACTAATTCAGTCTCGTCTTGGTTTATAACTTTAGTAACAAACTCGTTGCTAACTTCACCTATAACTAGTTCGCCACCGTAATTGCCGCCTTCTATTCTAAATTTTCTTTTTGCCATTTTTTCTCCTTACATTACATCACTTAGATGTACCACTTCTGGTATTTTGTTTGCTTCTTTTACAAACAGCACACTCTTTGGAACAGACTTCTGTTCAATTGGTGTCACTAATAAATGTCCTGGTTTTAACTTTGGAAAGAACCATTTAATATCTTGATAATAGTTTGTAATAAACACTTCTTCAATTAAAGGTATCTTGTTATTCATTGGATTAAAAACAGGAGTTTTAAATCCTCTGTTGTTTAAACTTGTTAATGGTACTATTTCAATTTCTGTATGATAGTCATCATCGCAAATTGCAATACTCCAGTCCATTGGCATTTTAATTTCGTTACCACCAATGTTTAGTACTACTGCTGGTGAATAAAAACTTTCTAAAAATATTAATTCTAGCCAGTAATAATCATAAAATTCTGGGTCACTTACATCTAGTATGCAGTACCTTAAGTCGTTCACTTGATCTGGCACACTATCCAAATCGTAAACATTATTTTCTATTGTTAAAATATTCATGTAATCTCCCTAAGTCTTATTATAGCACCAAATATAAAAAAGTCAATCATTATATGTATTCAATTTTGGTTATTTTAAATGGGTACTCTGCTTCTTTATAAAATTTCTTTCTTTCTGTTAAATGTTTTTTACTGTATTTTAGTGTGCTAGTAATGTCATACACATTTACAAAGTCCTTATCTTTGGCTTTTCTTATACCTCTACCAATACTTTGTATTACCCTGACAAAACTCTTGCCTGGCTCAATTAATACTAAATTAAATATTCTTGGTATGTTAATACCTACTGCCGCAACACCATATGTTGCTACTATTACTTTGCCTTCTGCTTCACTAACTTCGTCGTAGTTTTCTTTTCTTTCTGACTGCTTCATTTGACCACTAATAAACACCCAGTCTGGGTTTTGTTCTACTAGTAATTCACCTGTTTTTATTCTGTCTACTAGTATTAAGGTATTACCATTATCAGTCATGCCGTTTATGAGTTGACTAATAAATTCTATTCTTTCAGGATTAGTTGTTATCCATTTAAGTTCTTGTGCATAGTTACTAAAGCCTACATGCGTATCTGCTAACTGTAATATATTAACTTCTAGGTTAGAAAGGACACCTCTGTCTTGCAATTCCTTTGCACTCAATTGACCTATTACAGGACCTATTGTGCTTGTACATGCAACTGCTTCATGTTCATCCTTGGGTATTGTTCCTGTTAGTCCCCAACGAATTGGTACATTAGAAAAGACACTACTTAATAATTGTTTTAGTATATCTGCTTTTGCTTTATGCACTTCGTCAATCATTATACACACTACACCATCTATAAATGCTTGTATATCAAAGTCGCCTGCTTCTTTGGCCTTAGACTTTTTGTGTAATATTTCTAAACTTTGCCAAGTGCAAATTGTGTGCGTTTTATTGTATTCTTTTCTGTCCCCGTAGAAAACACCAACATCGAGTCCTAAATGCTTGTAGTCCGCTTCTGTTTGCGTTACAAGGTCCTTATTAGGCACTATCACTATTGTTCTACCATACTTCTCACATTGGTGACTTAGTGCGGCTGTTACTAGTGTTTTACCAGCACCGGTGGCTATTTCTTGTATGCATTGTGGGTTGGCTAAAAATTTATTAATTATTTCTACTTGATAATCTCTAAGTATAATTGGCAATCCTTCTGCAGGGTGCTTCTTTGGCCAACTAAATTCTTCATATGTATCTTGTTCAACTTTGTCAAACGAAAAGTCCCATGCTTCTCTTTTATCATCCAACACAACTTCATAACCTAGTTCTGTTACTACTGGTACAAGTTTGTCTAATAAGTTTAAGTAACTCCTGCCACCTACATCACAGTATCTCACGTAACCATCCCAGCGACCTAATTTGTATGCTGGCATATGATACGCATATGGTAAGAAATATTTGCAAGTGTCGGATAGTTTCCTGCGTGTGGCTACATCTAAGTCATGAAACTTGATGTTTACTTCATCTCTTATTTCTAATCTTGTTTGTCTAGCCATAAAGTTTATTATACATTAAATATGCGTTTTGTCAATCTCTATAAGGAATTCAGTCACAAATTTTTTATGTCTGTTTTCATCTAATAATATTGATTGATTATGTTTTAACTTTTCCTTAATCAAGTTGTAGTCTATGCCGTTTTTAATTTTTTCTTTTGCTTGGTCACAAACCATAAGCCATCTTTTTAAATAATCTTCTTCTTCATCAAAACTATAATCCCATATTTCGTCATATAGTTCAATATCTAAATATTTTTTTAAGTTGTTGTGAAAGTTTGTGTGTGCAATACATATAAAAGGTTGGCAATGATATATTGGTTTAAAAACTTTTTCAGTTGGAAAGAAACAATTTTGGTTTTTAATTAATGCTTTAGATGTTCTGTTTGCTTCGTTATGACTTGCACTTTCTGTTACCAAATTAAACCAAGTTTTTTTAAACCAACTGTGATCAAATAAATTATCCCATTGTACACCATCATCCTTAACTTTTATATCATTAGAAAGTTTTATTATAGGATATTCATTTTCCCATTGTTCTTCTGAGCCTCTATTATGAAAAGAAAATGTTGCATCGTTAATCAAATTATTGTCTTTAAAATAATCATATACAAATCGTCTACCTAGTCTATTAATGCCGTTAAGGCATAAGCATGAAAGTTTTTCTGTGTTTAAATGATCATTGATATCTAGTGCTGTAGTTACAAATCGTTTAGGAAATTCTTTTGTCCACAACACATAAGATTGAATAAAAAAATATGGCAATAATATTGCATTTTCAAATCCTTCATGATTCGTTAATTCTAAATTTGATACGAGTAATGTTTTAGGTGTATCAATATTTACATTATGGAATTTCATAACATTTGCTTCATACAAAGCATCAATCAATACAGGAATTTTTTTCTCTTCAACATATTTTATATATGGATTATCTTCTATACTTTCGTTTATTAAAGCATCAATAAGTACTTTATATCCTACGTCGACAAGATGCTTAAAATGTTCTAAGTCGTTGGGTTCAACAATATTAATTTTACTATCAATTTCTTGTAACCTACTAAGTCTAGTACCATTTACTTTTATAAAATTATACATTATCTATTGGAATATTTTTGCAAATTTCTATACTTTTTCTGTTGTAAGCAGTTTGCGATACAGTACCAAATCCTAATGACAAACCAGTATTATCCTGTTTGTGCATTGGCAAATAGTAATGTAATTTTTCTGTTGTTGCAACTGGGCCAAAACCAACTACATCAACACCACATTCAAATAGGTATTTGCCTTTTAGTATGTCATTGTAAGATGTAGTTTTAAAAACCATAATATCATGCTCATGAGCAATGTCACAAACTTCTTTAATATTTTCAACATCATCTGGTAAAACAATACACGAAATAAATTCTGCTGATTCTTTACAATGATTTGTTAATGTATCTATATCTATTTTATTATCTACACAACTGACTGCTAATGCTGTTGAATTAGAATATGTTAGTGCATTAATTGTATTAATGTCTGCATTGTTTACTGTTATTACACAATCTTTATGTGCTTTCATATTATGCCTATAATATTCTCTTATAGTCATTATACCAGTAAAAATATCTAGTCCATCGCATGATGACTGAAACGTCATGTCATGGTACCCTGTATGAGACAGCACACTTTCTTTTAGTTTATCTACTTTGATATCCTTGTCTAAGTTGTCGTAAAAGTAAGGAAAAGATTTATTCTCTTCTGGATTTACTAATACTAATCTACTTGGTGCTTGGTGTAATTCTCCTAATACATTATTCTTTGCATTTGGTATTACTTTTATTTGGTGCCATTTCAAGTATGTTTTTAATACATCGTGTAATGTATCTTCGACTGACTCGTCTAGTGATAAGACAAATTTTTCTTCTTCTTTAAGTTCGTGTATTGAATCTAGTAAGTCGTCTAATATATCTAAATTGATATATCTTCCATACCTGCTGTTCTCAGTTTGACTATGTGTCCTATTTGCCATTGTTTTGTGTCTAATCCTTTCATGATACCAAGATACTGATTTCTTAACAAACCAAATTGATTGGCGAGTGAAGTAAGTGTTACAACTTCATCATCGCCATCAACATATTTGTCAGCATCTCTGCTTGTTAGTGTTCTGTTATAACTTTCTAAAAAATTTCTAAATACTTTACTTCTAGTTTTTCTTAACTGTATATTAATGTGTTCAAGTATTGCTTCAATTTCTTGTAATTGATTAAACCGATGTTCAGTAATGCCTGGTAATGCGGCACTATTACGTTCCACATTACCTTTGATATAACATTCCTTTTTTGCTTCTGCTAACTCTTCTTCAAAGTAATCTATTGCGTCAACAATATTACTTAAATTACCAGATACTTTGTTATACCAGCCTGCCATTGCTAATCCCAGTCCTCTTCGTCTTCTTCATGCTCTTCTACTTCAAAGTATTCTTCAATTGCTTGACGTAAATGTTTATCGCAATCATTTATACTCACTTTGTCATAATCAACCATGCCCTGGTCATCAAAAACTCTTACTAAATTTGCACAAACCTCGTCACGTTCCTTAACGTTTACAGAAGGCTTAACACATTCCCAAGTTTCAATTATTAAAGTTAAATCTATCATTCAACATTCTCCTCGTATACTGATGGGTCATCCAATTCAGTTTCATCAAAGTCGTCATCGATATCTTCTGGTATTACTTTAGGATTTTGACCCCATTCGTCTATAATTACCTGAAGTTTTTCACCACTCCAGCCTTTTCTGAACTCTTTAATTTCTTCACCTGTAACTGGCGACACATAAGATAATTTATTACCAACTTTATCTACGATGCCTTTTGCTTCTAGCATTTCTAACATACCACTGTACGGGTCCATTCCAGTTTCATATGGAATTTTTATTTGTACACCTTCAAACGGTTTGCTGTATCTGGATTTCATTACTTTGCATGCCGCTCTAATACCTTGTACTGTAGAAACTTTATTACCGTCTATATCTTCTTTTAATTTTAGTTTCTTAATAGCAACTACTATGCTACTTGCGTACACAAAGCCTTGCCCACCACTTATTTTATCATCTGGATCAAACATATCTTGCGATGCGTATGTGTGGTTAGTACAAACTAAACCAATTGGGTATGGTGCTAGTTGGTTAACGGTGTTTCTAACTAAGGCTGTTAATGCCTTTGGTTTTCTACCCATATCACCTTTCATGTCACCTTTTTCAAACTGTGCTACATCTGTAGGGGTTAGCAACATACCCAAACTGTCAACAACAAATAATAATTTAGGCATTTCTTCATACTCTAAATCACCGTAGTTGCTTTTATAGTCTTTCATAAACTCTGATATAGCCTTTGCTACATCGTCAATCATCGACACACTAATTTTTAATAGTTTAGACGGGTCTGTATCAACATTTAGTGCTTTTAGCCAATCTTCGTCTAGTGCATTTTCTGAGTCAAACAGTACAACTTGACACCCTTGGTCTTGTGCATTTCTGACTAAATTTCCTGAACAAATAAAACTTTTACCTGAACCGGACTCTCCTGCGAACACACTAACTTTACCTAGTGGTACACCTTTGTTAAAATCACCACTGATCAAATAGTTGAGTGTGTGGTTACCTGTGCTGATCCAATCTACTGGATCGTGAAAACCAGCACTAATACCACTAATACTTTTAGTGATGCCGGTTCTAAATTTACTTAAATCAAATGGTTTTTGCATTTTATACTCCGTATATATTCCTTTCTTTTAATTCTTCGACTAGTTTCTGTGCCCATCTCTCATGGCCTGCTTCATTGGCATGGCCTCCGTTAATTTTAACTTCTGAAAATTGTCCGCCCATAATCCAGTCCCAATAACTTGTTTCCATATAATTGTTTTTATCTATTGCCTTATATAATGATTTATCAACTGGGTGATCACCTGACCAAAATTTTACGTCTTCGCCTTCTAGCGGTGCTTCATCCTTTGTGTTTGTCATTACATCAAACATTAGATATGGAATGTTATTATTTTTGCATATATTTTCACATATATACATTGTCCTATATTTTTGTGCTAATAAGTCTTCTGCTAAACAGATAGGCAAAAACTGTTTATAAGTTTCATATCTTTCTGTACCTTCTGTCATTTCTGGTGCTTTCCAACTGTTCACTAAATTATAATGATACGAACCATCATCATCAAAACCGTCAGCATATTCATATCTGCCTAAACATGTCCAACCTAGTATAACTAAGTCTGGTTTGGGATTGTCTGCTAAGTATTCGACTAATAGTCTTTCAGTTCGCATTACACTAGCACCAGGTTGCCCTAGATTAACACATTCATCTATTTCTAAAAGTTGTCTTAATTTTTCTGGGTAAGCCTTGTATATTGATTCAGGGCGATTATCGCCTTCGCCATATATCTCTGAACCAAATGTGTGGCTATCGCCTATTGCTAATAATGTACTCATTTTTATTCCTTAAAAATGTAGCCATACTAGTTCTTTGAAAAAACAGGACCAAGTATTCAAATTCCTATGTATGGCTACCCACCATCAATCGATTAAGATTGACGATTCCTAATCATCTGCAGGATGTCGTCCGCAGATGCTTTACCAGTTTCATTAGAAGTGTTTTCGGCAGAAGCACTTGCTGTTTCTGTTACTGGTTGCGCCACTGGTGCCGTTTCAACTGCTGGAGCAGGTGTTTCCACTGCTGGTGCTGTTGGTTGTGCTACCGGTGTTGCTGTTGCCTGAGCCGGTGCTGAAGGTGTTTGTACCTTAGCAGGTGCGGCCTGGCCGTTAGGTCTAAAAAAGTTACCGTACTTGTCGTTATCATAAAGTTCACCATTTACAGAATCTTGGAACATGTTGTATATAACATCTACTTCCTCTGCTGTTGGCTTCTTAGGTAAGAAATCTTTAAGATCAAACAATCCGTTTGTATCAACTGCGGCAAGTTCATTTTCATCTAATGATCTTTCTTTTCTTGCCCATTTGCTTGTTGAGTAGTCAGCATACTGACCTTTCATTGTTTTACTTAATCTAAAGTCTGTACCGTTAACGTAATCTGTTGGAATGTTTTCCATATCAGGGTCCATTAATGCGCCTTTGATAATGTTGAATATTTGAGGTCCAATAATGAATCTTCTGATAGGATTCTCTGGAGTTGTGTCCTCTTGTAGTGGACTATCTACTACATATCCTTGGAATATATAACTTCTTTTTTTCCAGTACTTACGACCCATATCTTCTAGTGAAGCATCTTTGAACCAAGGTCTGATCTCGTTGTGGACCGGACATTGTTCTCCCCACATTTCCATACAGGGTACCTGTACAGTTGTAGGTTTCATATCACCACCCTTTATGCCTGGGAACTGCAAACGAATCATTTGTCGTTCTGTCCAAAAGAATGTGTTGTTGGGATCTCCGTCTGGTAAGAATCTCATTGTAGCACTAGTGCCCTCTGAGATGTTCCAAAATGGATAGATAGCATTATCGCCACCTGTTTGTGAACCGCCTGGTTTAGTATCCATTGCGGCTAGTTTTGCTCTAATTTCAGCCAATGTTGCCATGTTTTTCTCCTTGTTTGCCATGTCGTGTAACATATAAATCTTACACTTGTTTGCCTATTATAATGCCTTTTGAGGTTAAAGTCAACCTCTTTTTGCCTTGTTATGTAATTTAATTTAAAATTTCTTTTATATTAACTTTACGAAAATTATTTATTAATTTTAGCAGATATCGTTAAGTTTTCTGGTAAAATCAACAAATTCTACTAGGTCTTTGCCTAGATTAGTATCTACTTTCTCATTTACTTTGCCAATTAATTTCTTAATCATGCTTACAGTAAACTCGTCTAATTTCTGATCTCTAAGGATCTTACTTGTAGTACTGTTTACAAATTCCTTTAGTATTTTATCATCAATGCTTTCACTAATTGTATTTAATTTGTGTGCTATTTCTGATTTTTTATTAGGGAATTCTACTGCATCTTCGTTAATTGCTGGTACACTAAATCTACTATTTTCTATAGAATTTTCAATGTAATCAGATACTGAACGTTGGATGCTTATTAGTTTGTTGATTCTAGGAAATGCAGATTGTACTGCATTATCTACATGTTTCTCAACAAACAAATCCGATAAATCGTTCTCATTTTCACTTAGTGTTAATGTATTCATTGCGTCAATTGTCTCAACTGCTTTTGCATATGACTTAGCACCACTAAGTTTTTTTAAGTTTTGTCTCATAGTTGAAATAGACTCTTTGGCTACTTCAACATATTCTAAATTGGTTTCGTTGACTAATCCTTTTCTGTCAACATATCTAACAAATTGTGTTAGATCAGTCAAGTTTTCTACCATTTCGTTAATTGAATGTCCAACTTGGTCAAATGGATTACCACCGTTATGAACGTGCCTAGCCATTGCTCTTGCACCTGCTAAACTTTTGTGTGGTAATAGAAATCTTTCGTCTGCTCTTTGTATAAAGATTTTTGATATGCCTCTGCTACGCGAACCTCTAACTTCTTCGTTGACTGGTTTTGCGTGTCTTACAACAATTTTAACTGCATCTAAAGGTTGGTAACTAGTTTTTGTGCTACCGTACATTCTACCTAAACTTGCTTCTGATACTTCTTTTTTCACTTTATACTCATCATGTTTTGGTGTAATATTCTTTCCATAAATTTTGTACTTAAAACTGTACAAGCCATCATGTGCAATATCTTTTACACCGCTATGTAGTTTATTTATAACATCTTCGGGAACAATCTTCGATCTACTTAATTTTACTTCCTTTTCTTCAGGATCTATAGTAACCATAATGTTTGGGTCACTGCTGTAAAATCTTTCAGCATCAACAACTTCCATTGTGTCATTGCCGGAACCGTCTTTCAATGCAATTTTAAGACCGTTACCTTTCAAAAGGTCGAATAATTTTTGATTTATTTCCGCTTTGTTATTCATACTTATATTTATCAAAAATTAATTATAACACCCCTATAGGTAGTGGTCCATTAAAATCATCATCGTCATTTACACTAGTTTCTATTTCGTCGTATATAGCATCTTCATATTGTGCTATGTAAGTAATCATTCTTACAGTAACTAAAGTAGCCATAACTAAGTCATCAGAACCGCCTGGTTTTGCGGCAAATGTTGTACCACGTGCTACAAATTCTTTTAATTCTCTGATTATATTTTTACTGCGTAATGTTAATTTGTTGCTTTCTATAAGGCGTTTCATTGCTAAAGCACCTTCCATTTTATTTTTATGATGAGTGTGATATCCTTTACGTCCTTTCTTGCCTTGAACTTTATTTGGTTCATGTAAGAATGTACCTGGAAAACTTTCTTCTCCAGTATCACGTATTACTACTAAAGCCGCTTCGCCAATAGCATTGTTCTCCACAGTCCAATATATTTCTGTTGCACCGTAACTTTGTAATTCTTTTGCTACTTCTCTAAGTAGTTTAACTTGTCCTTCAATTGGTGTTTTATTATGTTGCCATTCGCATACTTGATTCATGCTTGGTAAATCATAACATACAATGGCCGCATTATCGCCGCCTGTTCCTGTACTAGGATCTAGTGTAATTGTATATATTTTGTTTGGGTCTATGTTTTCATACCATCGTATTTGTCCACTACGTCTAATAGGTTCGATGCCTTTCATGTCAACTAATTTTAGTGAGTCTATTAGTGTTTCATCGTATATAATAAATTCACATTCGTGTTCACGTCTAAATCTTTCTTCACCAATTCTGCTACGTTCTGCTTTTGCCCACAGTTCATCTCTATCTGGATGCTCTTGCCAATTAACACGGAATGCTTTAAAACCATTTGAACCTACATCTGTTTCTTCGCCGTAATCATCTGTTTGTTGTATTGCTTGATGCCAAATATTAGCAAATGTATCGTCGTCACTGTTAGGTGTACTTGTAACAATACACTTACCGCCTGTACTTAATGTAGGTGATAGTGCTGTCCAAAACTCAGCCGCAATACGCGGAGGTACAAAAGCAAACTCATCTAAGTACACTAACGATAGTGACATACCCCTACCAGTATTTTCAGTTGTTGTAGCACTAACAATCCTACTACCATTGTCAAAACTTAAACTACCTTTGTTGTATTCTGTTACACCTGCTCGTATATGATCAGGCACACTTTCGTATGCGTATCTAATACGTTGCATAATCTCTTGAGCACCGGTATGTTTATGTGCCGCTACAAGTATTGTACTGTCTGCTACAAACATTGCATACCAAAGTAAGTATGCGGCCGCACATGTTGTTTTACCTGTCTGTCTAGGTAACATGTTAATACTGTATCTGTATTGCGAATACACATCAATTAATCTTTCTTGAAATTCAAAAGGTGCAAAGTCTATGCCACCTTTTGTAGGATGCTGAATTTTTACAAAATGTTCCATAAAATATGCTGGACCATCTAATTGATCCATACAATTTTGTAGTTCAACAATTTGTTGTTCTGAGAAGTTTTGCTTTGCAAATGCTCGTTTGGTTAAACTGTAATCCTGTGTTCCTTTAGGCATACAGTTATTTATGTGGGTTTTGGGTTAAGAAAAGTGTTTAAAGGCTTTTGTAACGATTCATTAATGCGTTAAGAATTTCTTTTTTGTCGCCGCCAATTGAGTTATATCCCATTGATTTTGG